>OAVJ01000244.1_pt1 | contig 39863 bp, 37 predicted proteins | sample 1516901 | NCBI WGS metagenome assembly OAVJ01 (sample SAMEA2580073, study PRJEB22360) | human gut metagenome | biome: human gut; feature: human-associated habitat; material: faeces | place: Denmark | collected 2008/2010 | reverse complement strand
GGCGTTTTCGGCCTGAAAATTGGACGGAACGGCACTAATTAGACCAGATAAAATCTTTGGCATTGTGGTCAAAATTGTGGTCAAAACCAAATGAGGCCAGCCTACAAATAAAAAAATCCAACGATTTCTAACGTGAAATCGTTGGATTTATGGTCCGAGTGGCGAGAATCGAACTCACGGCCTCTTGAACCCCATTCAAGCGCGCTACCAAAACTGCGCTACACCCGGATATCTGTAAGCGGTTATCGCTCACAGCTCAATCAGTATACTTGATTCAGGGTGTTTTGTCAAGCTTTTTCGGCCAGATTTTTTCAAAAATCCGGTTCATTTTCCTGCAGCGGCTGATCTTTTGCGGGGAACGCTTCAAATTCAACGGTGGCAAGTGCAATTGCAAACACGCTTTCTGCACCTGCCGCCAGCAGGGCCTGCGCACAGGCCGCAGTCGTAGCACCGGTGGTGATCACATCGTCCACCAGCAGCACCTTCCGGCCTTCGATCCTGTCCGGATCTGTCACGCGGAACGCGCCCGCCACATTGGCCATGCGCTGCTCAAACGGCAGGCCCGCCTGATGCTGCTTTGCACGGGTGCGGCCCAGTGCCTCCGGGTACAGCGGAACGCCCAATGCCCGTGTCAGCGGCAAAGCCATGAGCTGCGGCACATTGTAGCCGCGGGCTGTGCCAGATGCCGGCACAGGAACGATGCAGTCATATCCAAGGGACATGCCCTCCACCAGTTCCGGCAGCAGCTCTGCACCCGACATTCGCACCTCACTGCCAAAGGCCAGCTTTGCCAGCCAGACGCCCATTTCCACTGCTGCCCACGGTGCGGCATGATATTTGGTGTGCAAAACGCCCCGCCGTACACAGCCCTCATACCGGAAGGGCGCCGCCGCACCGGCCAGCCTGCCCAGATAATGCTGGGAAGCATCCAGCCGCATGCCCGGCTTCCTGCGCAGTTCTTCCAGTTCTGCGGCGCAGTCCGGGCATGTGGGCACACTGCCCAGCACCTGATCACAGAACGGGCAGCGGCGTGGATACACCAGCTGTCTTGCCCCGCGCAGCAGGCGGCGCGGAACGCTGTAGTAATCCATCAGTCCTTCTTGACAGCTACGATGACACGCACACGCTTGCCCGCAGCACAGCCAAAGTTATCGTACCAGCCGGTAAGATAGTAGTCGTCCGAGTTCACTTCGGTCAGCTTGGTCGCGTAATACTGGCCCTTATACCACAGGTAGACCTGTGCATCGTCCGCCATCTCAAACCGTTTCCCGTTGCTCATGACCGATGCTGCACCCACCTGATCGATCTTCATGGGCATCAGCTGGACCATCGTCTTTACGCTGCCGGTGGTCTCCTTGCGGGCTGCAACACCGCCCACCAGCACCGGATATTTGACGTTGGTGGTGAACGCCACCTGCGAACCATTGACATAGCACACATAGGTGGCGCCGCCGCCAATGTAGCGGAAGATCGACGCATAGGGTTCCCCTACAAGGGTGCCCACCTGCCGCAGACCCAGACTGAGCAGGCTGTCCGTGTTGGCCGTGATCTTCTGCCAGACGGTGGAGAGGATGTCGCCGTTGATCACGCCCCACAGCACCTCGCTGGTGGTGGGCACCAGAACACCCTTCAGGTCGTCCACGATCTTATCCTGCGTATCCGTGCTGGTGCTGGAACCGGTCGAAAGGATGGTGGCCAGCGTTTTCAGCTCGGAAGAGTTGACCGAAACATTTTTGATGTCGTCCAGCACGCCATAGGTCCACAGGTCGCCGGTGACATCGTTCAGGATCAGGCGGTCGATCTCGCCCTTCTCATTCAGCGTATAGTAGCGGACATTCAGAAGATTCAGGTCTGTCCCCGCTAGGCGGCTGGGACGAATCGTCCCAGCCACACCCTCCGAAGTCGTATCCAGAATCTGCACATCATCTGCCAGAGTGTACTTGCCCAGCGTTGCCGCATCCGCACTGACCTTGCCGGTAACGACCTTGTTCTCGATGCCGCTCACGGACTCGCCTTCCGGCGTTACGCGGATCTCCACCAGCCAGCCTGTGGGATAGTTCAGGCTTTTGTCCACATTCACAGTGCGCTGAACGCCGTCGGTGCACATGACCGACACGCGCTGCAGCACATCCGCGCCGTTGTCTTCCACAAGGCTGCGGGCTGCGCCCTGTACCACGCCGTAGAACACCTCATCGGCTTCTGCACCGGTGATCACGTCTGCCGCTTCGTTGTTCATGCCCAGCAGCAGGGTGACCACTTCGCCCACACCGCCGCCGTTCAGGCTGGATACCTTGGAGGCAACTGCCGTGCTGCCCAGCTGATAGCTGACGCCTGCCACGGTAACGGCCGTGGGTGCGCTGGCGCTGGGCGAAACAGCTGTGATGCGGCCTGCTGCTTTGCGGGTGTAGATCCATACAGTCTGCAGACTTTCGCTGTAATAATACACATCGTAACGGTTCAGCTCTGCAGAAGCCGAGACCTTATCGTTGCGGTAGATGCTCACCGGTGCAAACGGCAGCTGGGTGCCTTCCGCTGCCACAAAGGGGCCCTTCAGACTCTTGAGCATCACGGTAGAGGTATCCACCTGACCGTTCGCCACTGTAAAGCCCAGGCTGGTGCCATAGGCGCCGCCGGCGGCTGTGTTTGCCGTGAGGGTGTTATACAGCAGCAGAGCACAATCCCCATAGTTCATGGTCTCGCCCTGATTGCGGTTCAGCTGGTTGCGCAGACCCAATTCCTGTGCTTTGGTCAGCTGCGCCATCGGGAACACACCATTCAGTTCGGTCATTTTATAGCCCAGCAGCTTGAGCGCTGCCGTGCAGGCCTCTTCCAGCGTAACTGCGTTGTCCGGACGGAAGGTGCCGTCGGTGTAGCCGTTCATCCAGCCCTGCTGCACCGCAATGCGCACATAAGGTGCCCACTGGGAGGTGCCGGGCACATCCTTATACAGGGTGCCGATGTTGCCCTGCTGGGCTGCGCTTTCGCGGTAGGCCGAAAAGGAGACCAGCATCCTGGCAAATGCACCGCGGGTGACGGCAGCATCCAGACTGCCGGTCTGGCTGGTATCCATAGCGCCCAGCGTGATGGCCGTCTGGATGGCCGAGTTGTTCAGGCTGGCCGCCGATGCCGGCAGCACCAGCATGGACACAGCCATGCATGCTGCAAGCAGACATGCGAGAAGACGTTTTTTCATAGGTGTATTCCCCTTCCTTGATGTTTGGCTGCCGCTCTGAAGCAGCCGCCGTAAGCAGTCCGGCGCAAAGCCGGCTGAGAGGAGCTTAAAAGCTGTTTTTCGCAAGCAGGGTGCGCCGGGTCGATGCGGCGTATACCATGCGGACGAAAACGGCTTTTTAATCATAGCGCAGAGCCTCGATGGGATTGAGACGGGCCGCACGCTTTGCCGGCAGATAGCCGAACAGCACGCCGATGCCCACCGAAATGCCGAAGGCCACCGCGATGGAGTTGAAGGACGGACTGACCGTGACCGTGGTGCCGCTGGTGAACATGGGCAGCAGCCGGTTCGCCACCATGGATACGATGTAGCCCAGTGCAATGCCCAGTACGCCGCCCAGCGCCGAGGTGGTGGCTGCTTCCACCACGAACTGCGACAGAATGGTGCGCTCCTTGGCGCCCAGCGCCTTGCGGATACCGATCTCGCGGGTGCGCTCAGTCACCGACACCAGCATGATGTTCATGATGCCGATGCCGCCCACCAGAAGCGAAATACTAGCGATGCCGGTCAGGATCACGATGACCATGTTGATCATCTTATTCATTTCCTCCAGCCACTCGCTGGCGCTGTAGACGTAGTAGCCGTTATCCGAGCCAAGCTGATGCTGCAGCTCGCTTTCCACCGCAGACTTTGCTTCGTTGGCGCGGCTCTCATCCTCCATGACCGCGGCATAGTTGCTCACCATGCTCTGGCTGGACAGGCGCATGGCCGTGGTATAGGGCAGATAAACGCAGTCGTCATCGCTGCCCTGCTGCATGTCCGGGTCGCTCACCTTTGCCGCCAGCACGCCCACGATGCGAAACTTGTTGGCTCCGATCTTGAGCGTCTGGCCCAGGCCGTTGCCGCCAAAGGCCACACGGTTCAGATAATCGCCGATGACGCACACCTGCTTGTTGTCCTTGATATCCATGTACTGCAGACCGCGTCCCTGCGCGATCTGGTAATTCTTCATGGCGGAATAGTTCTCGTCCACGCCGCTGATGGTGGACCAGCGGTAGCTGTTGGTGCCAATCTTCAGCGTGCCGCTGCCGCTGAAATCGATCTGCGGCGAGATGGACTGGATCAGCTCCGGGTACTTCGTGGGCAGCTTGTACATTTCCTCCACCGGAACGGTACGGGAACCGTTGCCCCACACCTGCACCGAAAGGGTGTTGGTGCCCAGTGCCGAAAAGCTGTCGCGCATGCTCTTGGTCATGCCGTTGCCCAGACCCACGATAACGATGACTGCCATGACACCGATGATGATGCCCAGCATGGTAAGAAAGGTGCGCAGCTTATTGCTCCACACGTTCTGGATGGCCTGACGGAAGGTCTCAATGATCATGCTTTTTCCTCCTCATCCGGCAGCAGTGTGGGCTGCACGATGGCCTCCGGCGCATGGGAGTCGCCATCGTAGACCACCCGCCCGTCTTCCAGACGGATGATGCGGTCTGCCTGCACCGCAATGGAATTGTCATGGGTGATGAGCACCACGGTGTGGCCCTCATCGTGCATCTGCTGCAGCATCCCCAGCACTTCGCGGCCGGTGTGGCTGTCCAGTGCGCCGGTAGGCTCATCGGCCAGAATGACCGCCGGGTTCCGCACCAGCGCCCGGGCAATGGAAACACGCTGCTGCTGGCCGCCGGAAAGCTGGTTGGGGCGGTTCCTGAGCTTATCGCCCAAGCCCACCTGCTCCAGCACCTCTTTGGCCCGGGCGTGGCGCTCGGTGCGGCCGATGCCCGCATACACCAGCGGCACCTCTACGTTCTCCATCAGGTTGAGCCTCGGCAAAAGATTATACTGCTGGAAGATAAAGCCCAGCATTTCGTTGCGGATCGCAGCCAGCTCGTTGCGGCTCATCTTGCCCACATCCCTGCCGTTGAGCCGGTAAGTGCCATGAGTCGGCACGTCCAGACAGCCGATGATGTTCATGCAGGTGGACTTGCCGGAGCCGGACTGGCCGACGATGGCTACGAACTCGCCTTTTTCGATTTTCATGGTGATGTGGTCTGCTGCTTTTACCGTGGTATCGCCCATCTGGTAATACTTGCACACCTCATCAAACTCGATCAGAGCGCTCATCGCTTCCTCCTGCGTTAAAAGATCATGACACTGCTGCCATCATCGTAATAGTCATCGGTGCTCACAGAGCTGGGGTCATAGGCCACGGTGTCGTTGCCGGTGACGCCGCTGATGATCTGGGTATAGTCGTCGTCACTCACGCCGATCTTGACCGGAACGTACACATAGCCTTCCGGTGCGGTCATATCGGGGTCTGCATTGGCGGCACTGGGCGAATCCTTGGTCACCAGCACATAGCCGCCGCGCACGATGGCCGCATTGGGCACTGCCAGAGCGTTCCCAGCCTCCGCAATCACGATTTCCGCGTTGGCATTCATGCCGGGGCGCAGGCCCTCGGTCTCATCGATGCGCACCGTGACCGGGTAGGTGGTGGTGCCGCCGTTGGAAGAGCCCTTCATGGAAACGCGGGTCACGGTGCCGGTGTAGGTCTTATCCGGCACTGCATCTGCCGTCACCTGCACGCTCTGGCCCACCGAAACATCACTGACCTGCAGCTCATCCACATTGATGACCATGACCAGATAGCTCAGGTCGTAGATGGTGCACAGGTCTGCACCTGCGGTCAGTGCATCACCGGCCTTGGCGTTCTTCTCAATAATGGTGCCGCTGATGGGCGAGGTGACGGTGTAGTTGTTCATGGCCTCCTGCAGGTTATCCATGTTCAGCTCTGCGCTGCGCAGGGTCTCCGCAGCGGACTGGATTGCTTCGGTCAGGTCCTCACCGCTGATCTGCAGCACGATGTCGTCCTTGTTCACGGCACCGCCCTCCTGCACATTGATGGCAGTGACCGTACCGGCTGCAAGGGTGGTCAGGGTACGCTCTGCCTGATATTCAAAGCACTTGGCTGCAATGCAGCTGACGCCGTTGATGGTGGCCGTTGCCGCCTGAGCCGTGGTCAGGCCGCCTGCATTGCGCACAGTGATGGTCACAGTGCGGGTGAGCAGGTTGCCGGTGCTCAGCGTATCCGTGCCGGTCACAGCGGTCACGGTGCCGGTCAGGGTCTCAAAGGTGCCGTCCAGCGTCACCTCAGCGCTCTGGCCCACCGAGAATGCGGCGGCGTCTGCCGCAGGGAACTCCAGATGCAGCACCATCTTGGAGCTGTCGCGGATGACAGCCACTTCCTGGCCGCTGGTCACTTCGTCACCCTTGGCCACCTTCAATGTAGCCACAACGCCTGCCACCTCGGCACGCACATACTGGCGGTCCACGGTCTTATCGTAGCTGCGCTGTGCCTGCTGCAGGGTGATGGAGGCCTGCTCGGCCTTGGTGGTGGCATCGGAGGCATCCACCGTGTACAGCACAGTGCCTTCCTCCACAATGTCGCCTTCCTCAATGGTGCTGGTGAGCACCTTGCCTGCCACCAGCGATTTGACATTGTATGTATTAGCCGGGTTCAGCGTACCGGTGCCGCTGAGGGAGTTGGACAGATCCCGCTTTTCCGGCGTGGTCTGCACATAGCTCACATCCACATTGGCGTCCTGTGCCCTGTCCGGGCGCAGGATGAACCATCCGCCCAGCACGGCCACACACGCCACCGGCACCATCCACTTCCAGTTTTTGCGAAAAAATGCAGCCACTTTGTCTTTTCCTGCGGGTCTTGCCTCACCGGAAGCCGCCTGCTGTGCCGCAGCATCCTGCTTCTTTTTAAAGATCATGCTTGCTGTTTCCTCCTGTATCTTTCAGAGCACCTCTGCCTTATGCAGGGCGCCCTGTAATTTCTGTCCGTTCTGTCTTTTCCCTTCTGCACTGTACAAAAGGGTGATATTGTTAGTTTATCGCATTTTCTCCCAATACACAAGCGTCTAAATTTTGTTTTGATGGTTCCACTCCAAACTTTTATGGAACTTTCACACCCTTTTTCCTCCTGCATCCTGTACAAAGCAAAAGAGGCAGCGCCCCGGTCTCCCGAAGCACTGCCCCTTTTTGAGCATGATCTTTATTCTGCAGTATCCTCTACGACCACATACACCCCGGCAGGGATGCAGGCAGCCCATGCGCCATCCTTGTCCAGCCAGCCGAATTGCTCACACACATGGTCCGGGCACTGACTGTCCAAAAATGCGACTGCACCGTCTTTCACCTGCAAATGCACGACATAATCGCCCACATCATACAGGTAATCGTGATCCGTATCCAGCGGCAGGGTCTCGGTGATGCCGTCGCCGAAATCGACGACTGCCTGCAGACCACCGCCTTTGCCGCTGTGGGCTGCGCGCACGCCGAAATACAGCGCTGCCGCCAGCACAAGGACCACCAGTGCAAAGATCAGGTTCTTCCTCCACGGCTTCCGTTTTCTGGAACCGGAAGCGGTTTCAGCCGTTTTGCGGTTGCTCATGCAGCGTAATCGCTGGCAGCCTTACCTGCAATGCGGCCAAACACGGTGAAGTCTGCAACAGCATTGCCGCCCAGACGGTTTGCACCGTGAACGCCGCCAGTCACCTCACCTGCTGCGAACAGGCCGGGGATAACGGTACCGTCAGCCTTCAGCACCTCAGTGTTGGTGTTGATGGTCAGGCCGCCCATGGTGTGGTGCACGCCAGCGGTGACCTTGATGGCGTAGTACGGAGCGGTATCCAGCTTGTTTGCAAAGCTGGTGCGGCCAAAGTCGGGATCGTTCTTGGCCTCAACATAGCCGTTCCAGGTCTTCATGGTCTCGGCAAACGCAGCCTCATCAACGCCCATTGCCTTGCCCAGCTCCTCGTAGGTCTCGCCGGTCACAGTATAGCCCTTCTTGATGTAGCCCTGAATGACGCTGGAAGCATCTACCATGGCCTGATCGACCACCAGCCAGCTGTAGCTGCCGGTCTGTGCGATCTCTGCAGCAGAGACCACGTCACGGGTGCCCACTTCGTCGATGAAGCGCTTGCCCTCGGCGTTGATCAGCACAGCGCCGTCGCCACGCAGACCCTCGGTGATCAGAGCAGCGGTGTTGGCCTCAACGGTGGGGTGGATCTGGATCTGGTCCATATCCACAGTGCCGGCACCGATGGCGGTGGCCATCTCAATGCCCTGACCCTGAGCGCCGGCAGCGTTGGTGGTCATGAAGCCCTTCAGCTCAGGCTTGTACTCGACAACCATGTCCAGATTTGCGCCGAAGCCGCCGGTGGTCAGCACCACAGCCTTGGCGTTCACAGTGACAGTCTCGCCGGTAGAACCGGTGGCCTTGATGCCCACAGCTGCGCCGCTGGCATCGGTCAGGATCTCGTTGGCGGTGGTGTTCAGCAGGATCTGAACGCCAGCCTTCTCACAGTTCTCCTCCAGCAGGGGGATCATGTAGGAACCGACAGAAACGGTCTTGCCCTCTGCGTCCACAGGGCGATGGATGCGCTTGACGGATGCACCGCCAAAGCTGGAAACGCTGTGCAGGGTGATGCCGTGCTCGTCCAGCCAATCGATGGCATCAGCAGAGTTGGAGCACAGGGTCTCCACCAGAGCAGGGTCGTTGATGCCCTTGCCGCCGATCATGGTATCCAGCTCCATCAGCTCAACAGAGTCGAAGTAGCCGGTGGGGTTCTTCTGGTACTCTGCCCACTGCTCGGAGACAGTCTTTGCCAGAGCGGTGATGGTCTCGTTGTCAGCGTACTTTTCAGCAGCGGTCTTCAGGGTCTTTTCGACACCGGCAGACTCGCCGAACTCGTTCTCATCCTGATACACGGTCTTGCCAGCGTTCATGCCGCCGGTAGCGCGCACAGAGTTGCCGCCCACCATGGGCTGGCTCTCCACGATCACAACGCTCTTGCCCTCGGCAGCAGCGGTGATGGCAGCGGTCATGCCTGCGCCGCCTGCACCCACGATGACAACGTCAGCGTCAATGGTGGAATCCTCGGCCTTGGTCTCGTCGGCCTTGACCTCGATCTTATAGTCATCGGCGTTCAGGCCGGCGGCAGTCAGAGCAGCGGCTGCTGCCTCCTTGATGGCGTTGGAGGTGATGGTCGCGGTGGACACGCCGTCCACGGCGATGCTGCCGGTCTCAGCGATCTGAGCGGGCAGCTGCTCCAGTGCCAGCGTACCGATTCCGGGGGTCTCATCCTTGCCCTCAGCGGTGCAGCCGGTGATCTTGCCGTCTTCCAGCGTCAGGGTAACGGTAACGTCGCCGCCCATGCCCTTGGCAGTGCCGGTGAAATCGCCGGACACGCCGCCTGCGGTGGAAGCGGACTTACTGCCGCAGCCGTAGCCCAGCAGGCTGACGCCCACAACAGCCGCCATAGCCAGCGCAGCCACGCTCTTGCGGATCTGATTCTTTTTCATTGTTTCTTCCTTCTCATATTCGGGTTGCTTGTGTTCGGACATCTATCAGCAAAAAAGGGGAAACTGCTCATTCGGAAAGCAGTTTCCCCTCGCTGAAACTTAGGAAAAACTTAGGCGTTAGCCTGAGCTGCAGCAACAGCGCATGCAACGGTAGCACCAACCATCGGGTTGTTGCCCATGCCGATCAGGCCCATCATCTCAACGTGTGCAGGCACAGAAGAAGAACCTGCAAACTGAGCATCGCCGTGCACACGACCCAGAGAGTCGGTCAGGCCGTAGCTTGCGGGGCCTGCAGCCACGTTATCAGGATGCAGGGTACGGCCCGTGCCGCCGCCGGAAGCGACAGAGAAGTACTTCTTGCCGTTCTCGATGGCCCACTTCTTGTAGGTGCCGGCAACCAGATGCTGGAAGCGGACGGGGTTGGTGGAGTTGCCGGTGATGGAGCACTGAACGTCCTCCTTCTTCATGATGGCAACGCCTTCCATAACGTCGTTTGCACCGTAGCACTTGACGGCAGCACGCTCGCCCTCGGAGAAGGGGATCTCCTTGACGACGGTCAGGGTCTGAGTGGGGATATCGTACTCAGTCTGAACATAGGTGAAGCCGTTGATACGGGAAATGATGTAAGCTGCATCCTTGCCCAGGCCGTTCAGGATGACGCGCAGGGGGGTCTTGCGGACCTTGTTTGCGGTGCGGGCGATGCCGATGGCACCCTCAGCAGCGGCAAAGGACTCGTGGCCTGCCAGGAAAGCGAAGCAGGTGGTGTCCTCGCTCAGCAGACGAGCGCCCAGATTGCCGTGGCCCAGACCGACCTGACGCTGCTCAGCGACAGAACCGGGGATGGTGAAAGCTTCCAGACCTTCGCCGATGGCAGCAGCGCACTCGGCAGCATCGGTCAGGCCGCGCTTGACGGCAATAGCGGTGCCCAGGGTGTATGCCCAGACAGCGTTATCAAAGCAGATGGGCTGAACGCCGCGCACGATCTTGTCGCAGTCGATGCCCTTAGCGAGGAGCATCTCGTTGCAAGCGTCCAGAGACTCCAGGCCGTTAGCCTTCAGGCATGCCTCGATTTTCGGCATGCGGCGATCCATAGATTCAAAAGTTGCCATGAGTTGTTCCTCCTCTCTTATTCCTCACGCGGGTCAATGTACTTCACAGCACCCTGATCTGCGCTGAAGCGGCCGTAAGTACCCACGTTCTTCTCGTAAGCCTCGTTGGGGGTTTTGCCGTGACGGATATCCTCCATCATCTTGCCCAGCTTGACGAACTGATAGCCGATGACCTCACCGTTGGCATCCACAGCCAGCTTGTTGATGTAGCCCTCGGTCAGCTCCAGATAGCGGACGCCCTTCTCCTTGGTGGAGAAGATGGTGCCGGTCATGGAGCGCAGGCCCTTGCCCAGGTCGTCCAGACCTGCGCCGATGGGCAGACCATCCTCAGAGAAGGCGGTCTGGCTGCGGCCGTAGACGATCTGCAGGAACAGCTCACGCATTGCCACGTTGATGGCGTCGCACACCAGGTCGGTGTTCAGAGCTTCCAGAATGGTCTTGCCGGGCAGGATCTCGCCTGCCATAGCAGCAGAGTGGGTCATGCCGGAGCAGCCGATGGTCTCCACCAGAGCCTCTTCGATGACGCCGTTCTTGATGTTCAGAGACAGCTTGCAGGTACCCTGCTGAGGTGCACACCAGCCCACACCGTGGGTGTAGCCGCTGATGTCCTTGATCTCATAGGCCTTGACCCATGCGCCCTCTTCGGGGATGGGAGCCGGACCATGCTTAGGACCTTTGGTGATCGGGCACATATTCTGTACTTGCTGCGAATAGGTCATAATCATACTCTCCTTTTGACAAATGTCGCTTTGCAGCACAAAACCGCTGCCGCGCCCTGCCGGCACAGCCGCTGCTCTGTACTGCTTGCATCCGAACCGGGCACGCTGCTCTCTTTCAGCGCCTGCACCGGTACTACCACGCATGATTTTATTATAGAGAAAGCGGACGGATTTTGCAATACATTTCCGGGAAAAACATCAAAACTATTTGCGGTTGTCTGCTGCTAACTGTCAATTCAGATGCTTTTGTCATTTCATTCGTCAATTTTTTGTCAACTTTGTCAAGGAGACAAATTTCACGCTCCTGTGTCCTGCCTTCGGGGCTGCTGTCCGGCAGATTTCAGCGCCCACATGGCAGCAAAGCCTGCCGCCGCACCGCCCGCAGCCAGCCAGTGCCGCCCGGCTTCCAGCCCCCACAGATTCGCCGCAGCCGGAAATGCCAGACTTCCCACGCTCTGCCCCAGCGCCAGAAAGCCGTAGTTCACCCCTGCGTGGGGGAAGCCGAACAGGTCCGTGGAGAGGGCAGGCAGCACCGCCGCAAGGCCGGAGTAGCAGAAGGTGAGCCCCGCATAGCAGGCCACCACCCACCAGCCCTGCGCAAACGCAAATCCCGCTGAAAGCCCCAGCGACACCGCAAACAGCAGCATGTCCGTGGGCCTGCGGCCGATGCGGTCGCTGAGCATGGGCATCAGCAGGCGGCCTGCCGCACTGCCCACGCTGCCCAGCACCACGCTCCACAGAGCAGCGTTCTCGTCCAGCCCCCGCTCCACGCCCAGCTTCAGGATGATGGGGCTGAACAGCAGCACCGCCGGGGTGGAAAAGCACACGGCCCCTGCACACAGCCAGTACTGCCGTGTGCGCAGCATCTGCCATGGCGAGAGGTCAATGGCATTTCTGTCGTTTTTCTGCTGTTTTTCGGCGTTCTGCGGCGGGTCCTGCAAGAGCAGGCTGCCCACAAGGCAGATGGGCAGCGTGACGGCTCCCAGTGCCCAGAACGCACCCCGGATGCCCTGCACGATCCCAAAGCCCCTGACCGCCGTGCGCACGAATACAGTGAGGAACGCACCGGAAAGACCCACCGCCCCGCCGATGACACCGGTGGCAAGGCCCTTGCGTCCGGCATACCACTTCTGTGCACAGGACTGGATGGACGGGTACAGAAACGCCGTGCCCAGCCCTGCCGGGATGCTGAATGCCAGAAAAAAGCTGCCTGCACTGCCGCCCGGCAGTATGGCCGCCGCAAAAAATCCGCCGCACAGCAGTGCCGTCCCCCACAGAGCCGCACACCGCGGGCCGCGGCTGTCCTGCAGAAAGCCGCCGATGACACACCCCACACCAAACGCCGCAATGAGGATGCCAAAGGCATAGCCTGCCCCCTGCTCGCTCAGGCCGTACTCCTCCATCACCGGCTGTTGAAATACGCCCCACGCCGCCGGGATGCCCGTGAGCACCTGAATGGCTGCGCCCGCCGCAAGGATGGTCCACGGGTGTTTTGCTGCAAATTGCTGTTTCATTGCCTGCCCTCCGAATGGTTTTTCCCTTACAGTGTGCCCATTTCAATTGACAAAACGGCAGATTCCTTTATAATGAATAAGGTAAAAGCATTTACATTGATTTATATAGAGAGGAACCATCTTATGAAAACACAGGCATTGAAGGGCATGCGCGATCTGCTGCCCGCAGAGCAGACCCTGCGCGATTACATTCAGGGCAAAATTCTGGAGACCTACCGTGCGTCCGGCTTCGAGCGCATTTCCACCCCCATGCTGGAGGATATGGAAAATCTGGACAAATCCGACGGCGGCGACAACCTGAACCTGATCTTCAAGGTGCTCAAGCGCGGCGATAAGCTCACCGCCGCCCTGAACACCGGTGACCCCAAGCAGCTGTCCGACATGGGCCTGCGCTATGACCTGACCCTGCCTTTGAGCCGCTACTATGCCGCCAACAAGGATAAGCTGCCCAACCCCTTCAAGGTGATCCAGACCGACCGCGTCTTCCGCGCCGAGCGTCCCCAGAAGGGCCGTCTGCGGGAGTTCGTGCAGTGCGACATCGACATTCTGGGCGATTCTTCCCCCAAAGCCGAGGTGGAGCTGATCGACGTGACCACCCGCGCTCTGCTGAACATCGGCTTTACCGGCTTCACCGTCAACATCAACGACCGCCGCATCCTGCGCGGCATGCTGGAAAGCATGGGCTTTGCCGCAGATACGCTGGATTCCGTCTGCATCACCTTCGATAAGATGGACAAGATCGGTGCCGAGGGCGTCAAGGCTGAGCTGACCGAGAAGCAGCTGCCGGAAGCCGCCATTCAGGCTCTGGCCGATTTCATCGCCGCCGGTGAGGTAACGCTGGACGCCGTAGCGGCCCGCTGCGCAGATCCGGCCATCGCCGACGACCTCAAGTATGTTCTGGCCACCGCAAACGCCATGGCCGCAGGCCGCTATCAGGTGGCCTACTGCCCCAGTCTGGTGCGCGGTCAGGGCTACTACACCGGCATGGTGTTCGAGATCACCTGCCCGCAGTTCAGCGGTGCCGTTGCAGGCGGTGGCCGCTACGACAACATGGTGGGCAAGTTCCTTGGCACGCAGGTGCCTGCCGTGGGCTTCTCCATCGGTTTTGAGCGGGTGTGCGGCATCCTGCTGGAGCAGGGCTATCAGATCCCCGGCGCCAAGCAGAAGATCGTCCTGCTGTACACGAAGGATGCCGATTTCCCTGCCGTGCTGGCAAAGGCCGCTTCCCTGCGTGACAGCTACAACGTGACCGTTCTGCCTCAGGGCAAGAAGCTGGGCAAACAGCTGGGCCAGCTGGAAGCCGCCGGTTTTGTGGGTGCCGCCTTTATGGATAAGGACGAGATCAAGATCTTTGCACAGCAGTAATTCTTCTGAAGCGTAAAAAGTCCCGGTGCAGTAAAACCGAACTGCACCGGGACTTTTTTGCGTCTTGCTTGCGTCTTGTATGCTCAGATGGTGAACTGTACCACGCAGAAGGCTGCGTAGATGCACAGCAGAGCGATGCCCTGCGGGCGGCTGAGCCTGCCTTTGATGAGGGCCGGCACCGTCAGCAGCAGCATCACGGCAAACATCACCGGGAACTCCAGCACCAGCGATGCGTTGTGTCCGAACAGCATGGAGTTCTGCGGGATGGTAAAGGGTGCCACCACTGCGGAAACACCGCTCACCAGCACCAGATTGAACACGTTCGCGCCGATGACATTGCCCAGAGACAGCGCACCGTGGCCCTTGGCCAGCGAGGTGATGGCCGTGACCAGCTCCGGCAGAGAGGTGCCCAGCGCCACAAAGGTGAGCGCGATCACCGACTCCGGCACGCCCAGTTCCTGCGCGATCAGGGTGCCGTTATCCACCAGCAGGTTCGCGCCCACGGCAATGAGCACCGCGCCCACGGCCAGCAGACCCAGCTCCTTGGCAAGGGACCCATTTTCGTCGGTCTCCTCCGCTTCTTCCGGGGCGGGGGCGTTCTTCATCGCCATCACGTTGCAGACGATGTAAGCCGCGAACATGGCCAGCAGCACAAGGCCCACCGGGCGGGAGTAGTAGCCGGTGGTATAGGCCACGCCTGCATAAAAGGCTGCTGCTACAAAGAAGAACAGCACCGGCGTGCGCAGGCTCTTGGGGTCTACCTTGCCCGGCTTCACCGCAATGGTGATAGCCGCAATGAGGGATGCATTGCAGATGATCGAGCCGATGGCGTTGCCATAGGCGATCTCGCCGTGGCCGGTGAAGGCCGAGGTGGTGGAGACCATGACCTCCGGCAGGGTGGTGCCAATGGACACCACCGTAGCACCGATGAGCAGCTCCGGCACATGGAAACGGCGGGCAATGCCCGTGGCACCATCCACAAACCAGTCACCGCCCTTGATGAGGCACAGCAGGCCCACGATGAACAGCAAAACAGGGATAATCATAGTTTTTTCTCCTTTTGTTTCCGGCAGAGCAGCCATAAAAAAGAGACCTCTATTACAGCTTGCCCAGAAACGGGAAAGCGTAATAAAAGTCTCAAGCATCCGGCACCGCAGCGGGCATTTCTGCGGGGATGCCGCTGCGGCACAGCGCATCGTTTTGCGAACGTGCGCCCTCTACTCCCTTTTATCCGGAAAGTATTATACCGATTTTTGCACCAAAGTGCAAGAGGAACGTTGAAATTTCATCCAGCCTTGGCCACTTTCTTCGCGTTGGGATAGATGTGCTCCATACGGGCGTCATCAAAATGGTCGTCCAGCAGCGTATCGATGCTGTTTTTGGGGCCTTCACCGCTGGTGCGGGCATCGTACCGGGCCAGCGCCAGCGCACTGGTGAGCATGTTCACCGCCATGAACACTGCCAGCAGGACAGTCATCCATGGGCGGACGCGGCTGCGCACCTTCTCCATGCCTCTGAGCACCAGCGGATAGCCGTAGCGCATCCATATCACCGCCGCAATGCCCCAGAAAAAGCAGTACAGCAGGTTGATGCGCCCGCCCAGATTGAACTTGAACTTGCTATAGTCCCAGAACACGGTGCCGAACAGCAGCTCGGTGACGGCGCTGCACACGTATTCGTACACACCGCCCATGACGGTGCCGAAGGCGAACAGGTAGCGGTCGCTCCGGTCCTTTTCCTGACGCAGCAGCACCGTTGCCAGCACCAGCGCCAGACCCCACACCACGCTGAACGGTCCCCAGACCAGACTGGAGCGGCTCATCCAGACCCCGGCGGTCACGCGGCAGAACACCGTCTCCACCATGTCGCCCAGAAATGCGCCGATCACGAACAGCCACAGCAGGTCGGACACGCTGAGGAAGTTCTTTTCCCCCTTCCGGAGCGCAGTCTGCTCCTGCCGGGCCGCAGCCGGGTAAGCATACTGGATGCGTTTTTCAATGTAAAGCGCGATCCTGCGGCGCAGCGTATCCGACCGTTCTCCCAGTCTCTGGTTGAGCTGCTCCAGCACCGGGTGACGGGCCGCATACTGCTGCACCAGCACTGCCGACCCGATCTGGTCCAGCACCGCCACCGTCAGCGAGATCCATACTGCCGGGCGCAGCAGCCAAACCGGGATATGCGCGCACAGCCGCAGCAGCACATCATTGCCCCACAGCACACTTGCCGTGCCCAGCGCACCCCACAGCAGCGAATACTGCAGGCACACATAGCCGTTCAGATTGAATTTTTTGCCGGAATAGTCCCACCACTTGCGGCGGTGCAGACGTTCCAACAGCTTGGCGGTGATCCATTCCATCACCGTTGCCGCCATCATGCAGGCAAAGAACAGGTAGACCGGCTCGGTGCGCAGGTCGCCGAAACTCACGGCCAGCAGCACGCCGGTGGTACCGTAGATAAAGCAGAACGGGCCTGCCGCCGCACCGCGGTTGGCAAACCTTCCGCCCCGGATGGTCGCGACTACCGTCTCCGCCACCCAGCCCAGAAAGGAATATACAAGATAAATAACACTCAGAGTATAGAAATTCAGCGTCATAAGGTTCCTTTCGCTTCCAGTTTTTTCTTACTGCATTGATTGTACCCGTTTTGGGCGCTGTGTACAAGAGCCGTGCAGAAATTTTGTCACTCTGCGATGCGGCAGGCTCTCCGGGCATCTCTGAAAAGACGAAGATCCAGTCTGTTGCTTTGTTTTCAGATACATCTTAGAAAAAGGCCCTGCCATCCCGAAGGACAGCAGGGTCCAAAATTACAGCTTGAATTTACAGAGCGGAATCACAGCTGGCTCTTATACAGCTCCACGATCTCCTCCACGCTGGTGTCGCGGGGGTTGCCGGGACGGCAGGCGTCTGCAAATGCGGACTCGGCGAGGAACTGGATATCCTCTTCCTTCAGGATGCCGTGCAGATTTGCGGGGATGCCCACGTCTGCGCTCAGCTGCTTGACGGCGGCGATGGTGGCGTCAGCGGCTTCCACATCGTTCATCTCGTCGATGCCCACAACGCCCATGGCCTTGCCGACTGCGCGGTAGCGCTCACCGGCGACGCTCTTGTTGTACTCCAGACCCACCGGCAGCAGGATGGCGCAGGCCACACCGTGCGGGGTGTCGTACAGAGCGGACAGGCCGTGTGCCATGGAGTGGACGATGCCCAGACCCACGTTGGAGAAGCCCATGCCGGCAATGTACTGGCCCAGAGCCATGCCCTCGCGGCCTTCCGGGGTGTTCTGCACTGCGCCGCGCAGGCTCTGGCTGATGAGCTTGATGGCTTCCAGATGGAACATATCGGAGATGACGCAGTGGCCCTTGGTGATGTAGCCCTCGATGGCGTGGGTCAGAGCGTCCATGCCGGTGGCGGCGGTCAGGCCCTTGGGCATGGAGGACATCATATCGGGATCGACCACGGCGATCTCGGGGATATCGTTGGTATCCACGCAGACGAACTTGCGCTTCTTCTCCACATCGGTGATGACGTAGTTGATGGTGACCTCAGCAGCAGTGCCGGCGGTGGTGGGAACAGCGATGGTGAACACAGCGTGCTTCTTGGTGGGAGCAACGCCTTCCAGAGAGCGGACATCCGCAAACTCGGGGTTATTGATAATGATGCCGATGGCCTTTGCGGTATCCATGGAGGAGCCGCCGCCGATGGTCACGATGCAGTCAGCCTCAGCAGCCTTGAAAGCGGCCACGCCGTCCTGCACGTTGGCGATGGTGGGGTTGGGCTTGATCTCGCTGTAAACAGCGTAGGCAAAGTTTGCAGCATCCAGCAGGTCGGTGACCTTCTTGGTGACGCCGAACTTGATCAGGTCGGGGTCGGAGCAGACGAATGCCTTCTTGTAGCCGCGGGCGGTCAGTTCGGGAACGATGTTCTCAATGGCACCGTGGCCATGGTAGGAGATGGTATTCAGAACGATGCGGTCAGCCATAGTTATTTTTCCTCCAAATCTCTTTTCCGCCGCTTTCCGGGCGGAGCTCTCTGTTTTTCAGCATAGCACATTGTTAAAAGCTTTGCAATGTGAAATTGTTTGAATTTATTGTAATTTTTTATCAATGTGTAGTGTTTTATAGGCACTTTTTCCGATTTCCCACAGTTTTATAATGTTTTTTCTTTTTTCCCTTGACAAGCAGCGCAAATCGTGTATTATTGTATCAAGCGATTAATACAGCAAGACAAGGAGATGATACCATGGGCGAACAGTTTGATGCCAGCCGCCCGATCTATGCCCAGCTTGTGGAACGGCTGAAGGCCCGGATCCTGGCCGGCACCTACCCGCCGGGCGGGCATCTGGATTCGGTACGGGATCTGGCCGCAGCCGCCGGGGTGAACCCAAACACGATGCAGCGGGCCCTTGCCCAGCTGGAGACGGAAGGTCTGGTGCACACCGAACGCACCTCAGGCCGCTATGTTACGGAGGACACTGCATTGATCGAACAGCTTCGCGCCGACACCGCCCGGACGCTGGCGTCGGATTTTCTGGAAAAGATGCGCGGCATCGGCTACAGTCCCGCACAGACAGCCGCGCTTTTGGAACACTGGGACGCAAAGGAGGACCGCAATGAGTGAACTTTTGAGCTGTGAAGCACTGACCAAGTGCTACCAGAAGGATAAGACCGCACTGGAAAATGTAGACCTGCACATCGGCTTTGGCCGTATCGTGGGGCTGCTTGGCCCCAACGGCAGCGGCAAGACCACCCTCATCAAGCTGGCGAACGGTCTGCTGCAACCCAGTGCAGGCAGCATCCGGATCGCCGGCATGACCCCCGGGCCGGACACCAAAGCCATCGTGTCCTATCTGCCGGATGCCGACTGGCTGCCGGACTGGATGCGTGTGGAGCAGCTGGTGGAAATGTTCCGCGAATTCTATGCCGATTTTGACCCCGCCAAGGCGAACGAAATGCTGGCCCGGCTGGAACTGGAACCGAAGGCGCGGCTCAAGACCCTGTCCAAGGGCAGCAAGGAAAAGGTACAGCTGATCCTGGCCATGAGCCGCGCCGCAAAGCTCTACCTGCTGGATGAGCCCATTGGCGGCGTGGACCCTGCCGCCCGGGACTACATCCTGAGCACCATCCTGAACAACTACAGCCGGGATGCGACCGTCATTCTATCCACCCACCTCATCGGCGATATCGAGCCCATTCTGGACGAAGCCGTCTTTTTGAAGGATGGCCGGGTGTTCGCCCACCGCAATGCCGAAGAGTTGCGCGAGACCGAGGGCATGAGCGTGGATGCATATTTCCGGGAGGTATTCAAATGCTGAAACAGCTGTTAAAATATGAATTCAAGGCCACCGGCCGCACCTACGGCGGGCTGTATCTGGCCCTTGTTGCGCTGGCAGTGCTGAGCGGCTTTTCCCTGCGCAGCTCTTCCAAGGACAACTTTGCATCTCTGCTGCTGTTCGCCTACATAATCGTAGCCGTTGCGGTGGCAGTGGTGTCCGTGATGACCATTGTGACCCGCTTCACCCGCAATCTGCTGGGCCGCGAAGGCTACCTGATGCACACCCTGCCGGTGACGGAAAGCCAGCTCATCCTTTCCAAGCTGATCTCCAGCGTGGTGTGGCTGCTTTGCAGCAGCATCGTGGGCATTTTCTCCTTTGCGGTGATGCTGCTGGCTCTGTCTCTGAACAGCGCGGCCCTGCAGCAGCTGCCGGAGCTGTGGCAGAAAGTGGTAGAGATCTTCCGAGAGATCTTCCGCATGACCGGCAGCTCCGGGTGGCTCTGGCTGATCTTTGAAACGCTGAACGGGCTGGTGGCACTGGTGTCCAGCATCCTGTGCATCTATGCCGCTTGCATGATCGGCCACCAGTTCAAAAAGCACATGGTCCCGGCCGGTATTCTGGCATTTTTCCTGCTGTCCTTCCTGCAGAACTGGCTGACCGAAGGTGTCAGCAGTGCCGACATGCTGCAGGCTGTTTCCTATCCCACCCTTGGCGGTGTAGATGTTTCCATTGCTGCGCCCAGTGCGTTCACCACCCTGTTCGGGCTGGCGGTCAGCATTGCCTTTGCCGCAGGGTACTTTCTGCTGACCCGCTGGCTGATGGAGCATAAGTTGGATCTGGAATGATTTTAATGTCCTCCGCTTTCGCTCTGGACATTTTCAGCGGAACTATTTCTTAATTGCAATTTGTAAAAGGCTAAACCATAAACTTCATCTGATACAAAAAACATCTGCAAGCTGCCCCATCCCGGACAAAGCTTGCAGATGTTTTTCTTGTTATAGAGTGTTCAGCACTCGTCGTACTGCTTTTTCAGGTAGTTCAGGCATTCCACCGCGTTTTCCGGGGTGGTATTCTCCAGCGTTGCAAAGATATAGGGCTTTTCCTGCTTTGCAAACCGCAGGATGGTGCGGTAGTCCTCCATGCCTCCCTGCCCTGCACCCGTAGCAGCCAGCTGGCCGCCCGCATCCTTGCGCAGAAAATCCTTGAAGTGGATCATGGCAATGTCCTTGCCCAGAAGCTCGATGGCCTCGGCGAACACTTCCTCGCGGCGGTCCACATTTTCCATGTTCAGCAGGTTGACGGGGTCGAACAGGATCTGCAGGTTCGGGCTGCCGATCTCGTCCAGCACGGTGCGGGCGCGTCTGGCATCGTACACGATGTGCTTGACCACCGGCTCAATGGCAATGGTCACGCCGTACTGCTCGGCACAGCGCACCACCGGCTTGAAGTTCTTGATAAAGGTGGAAAGGGCTGCGTCGCTGCGGCACTCCGGACAGAATTTGTACTCCGCGTTGGGCGCACCGGTCTCGGTGCCCACCATTCCGCAGCCCAGCAGGCTTGCAAAACGGATATGGGCATAGTATTTTTCCTGAATGGCGTGCAGGGCATCCGCATCCGGGTGGGCAAGATTGAGATAGTTGCCCAGCACGGCAATGTCGATGCCGTTTTTCTCAAACAGATGCCGCAGGTACAGCGCATAGCCGGGGGTCAGGGCGCTGGGGGTGCAGGGCAGCTCCTTGAAGGATTTGCTCAGGGCCACATGGGCGCAGGTAAAGCCTTTCTGGCGCACCAGCGGCAGCACCTGTTCAACGGGCAGCTTTTCCGCGTCATGCAGACGCAGGCCGAATTGGATCATGGAAAACCTCCTCCTTTCCCGCACAACACGCGGGGTTGCATTGACCTTATTATACACGAAAGCTGCGTTCCATGGAACCGCCTGAAACAAAAAAGAGCATCACTTTGCACCCTCAACGGATACAAATGATGCTCTTTTTTCAGATCTGGTCCCAACAGATGCGGCTCTTTCTCAGCGCCGGTACTTTGCAGCGGCCTGCAGGCGCTGCATCGCACGGTCGAGCGCGATCTTGCTCTGATAATATTCATGCATGCTCTGCTGATGCTGCAAACGCTCCTCGGCACGGATGCGGGCAGCCTCGGCACGGTTCTTGTCGATATCCTCCGGACGCTCGGCGCTGTCCACCAGCACCATCACGTAGGCAGGCGTCACCTCGGCAATGCCGTCGCCTACCAGGATGTCCTGGCTTTCACCGTTCACCTCAAAGTGCAGGATGCCCATGTGGATGGCCACCAGCACCGGGCTGTGTCCGGCCTGTATGCCGTACACGCCATCGCTGATGGGCAGCACAAGGTCTTCGCAATCGCCCTGATAGTACTCACCGCTGGACGCAGTGATGTTCAGCATGAACTTGTTCATCAGACGGCACCGCCCTTTTCCTCAGCCAGCTTTTCCGCTGCCTTCTGGCGGGCATCTTCCAGCGTACCAACGTTGAAGAAAGCCCACTCCGGCAGATCATCGGCCTCGCCGTCCACAATGGCGGCAAAGCCGCGCACGGTATCCTGCAGCGGCACATACTTGCCCTTCAGGCCGGTAAAGTTCTCGGCCACAGCAAAGGGCTGGGAGAGGAACTTCTGCAGCTTGCGGGCGCGGGCAACGGTGAGCTTGTCGTTCTCGTCCAGCTCATCCATGCCCAGAATGGCAATGATGTCCTGCAGCTCCTGATAGCGCTGCAGAATGGACTGCACCTTGCGGGCCACGCGGTAGTGCTCCTCGCCCACGATATCTGCTTCCAGAATGCGGGAGGTGGATGCCAGCGGGTCCACGGCCGGGTAAATACCCTGCTCCACGATCTTACGGGACAGCACGGTGGTGGCGTCCAGATGTGCAAAGGTGGTGGCGGGGGCCGGGTCGGTCAGGTCGTCGGCGGGGACGTAGACGGCCTGCACAGAGGTGATGGAGCCTTCCTTGGTGGAGGTGATGCGCTCCTGCAGAGCGCCCAGCTCGTTGGCCAGAGTGGGCTGGTAGCCCACAGCAGAAGGCATACGGCCCATCAGAGCGGACACCTCGGAGCCTGCCTGCACGAAACGGAAGATGTTATCAATGAACAGCAGCACGTCCTTGTGGGTCTCCTCACGGAAGTACTCTGCCATGGTCAGGCCGGTCTCGGCAACACGCATACGTGCTCCTGGGGGCTCATTCATCTGACCAAAGACCAGTGCGGTCTTGCTCAGAACACCGGATTCGTTCATCTCGCCCCAAAGGTCGCAGCCCTCGCGGGAGCGCTCGCCGACGCCGGTGAAGATGGAGTAGCCGCCGTGCTCGGTGGCCACGTTGTGGATCAGTTCCTGGATCAGCACGGTCTTGCCGACGCCTGCGCCGCCGAACAGACCGATCTTGCCGCCCTTTGCATAGGGGGCCAGCAGGTCGATGACCTTGATGCCGGTCTCCAGAATTTCGGTCGCGGGCTTCTGCTCTGCAAAGCTGGGGGCCTTGCGGTGGATGGGCCAATGCGGCACATCATCCACAGAGCCCTTGCCGTCGATGGGTCTGCCCAGCGGGTCGAACATGCGGCCCAGCGTGGCTTCACCCACCGGTGCGGTCAGGCCGTGGCCGGTGGCCTGCACGGTCATGCCCTTGCCCAGACCCTCGCTGGCGGAAAGCATGATGCAGCGCACAGTGGTCTCGTTGACATGCTGTGTCACTTCCATCGTGCGCTCGGTGCCCTCGGCGGTCACGGTAAGCGCTTCCTGCAGGGCAGGCAGCTTGCCTGCGGTGAACTGCACGTCCACCACAGGGCCGGCTACGCGAATAATAGTTCCCTGTATCATTTGGATTGCCTCTTATAATCTGTATATTGCAAACACGTTAGCATCCTTGCCCTTTGCGGAAAGCCGGACGCAAAGCCGTCCGGAAGGGCAGGTATCTTATTCCCGGTCCTGCACGGCAGCCGCACCGCCGATGATCTCGGTGATCTCCTGTGTGATGGAGCCCTGACGGGTGCGGTTGTATTCCAGCTGCAGCTCCCGGATCATATCGTTGGCGTTCTTGGTGGCGGAATCCATGGCAGTCATGCGGGCGCTCTGCTCTGCGCAGAAGCTCTCGGTCATGGCACCAAAGATCATGCCGTGCATATAAATGGGCGCGATCTGTTCAAACACCGTCCATGCAGACGGGAACATCTCCACATCGCCCTTCGGATCGCCCAGACCCTTGGGGGCAGGCTGCAGATGGGCGCGGTCCAGCGGAAGCAGACGCACCATGGTGGGCTCGCTGGTCAATGCATTCTCGATGCGGGTATAGATGAGATAGATCTCATCCAGCTTGCCGGTCTTGAAATCATCGATGGCGTCCATCGTGATATCGCGGGCGCGCTGCAGCGTGGGCTCCGTGGCGCCGTAGTGGAAATCCTCCACCAGCCGCGGGTCCTTGTGGTACAGGGCGCGGTAGCCGGTCTGGCCGATCACATAGAACCGGTCATTTTCATCCGCATTTTCCTTGAGGAACTTGATGATGTTCTGGTTGTAAGCGCCTGCCATGCCCTTATCTGCCGTCAGCACGATGTAAGCGCGCTTGGGGTTTGCGATGTTGCGTTCGTGGAAGAACGGATGCACCGGCTCTTCCGGCAGGTGGGGCACCACGCGGGAAATGGTATCGCGCATACGGTTGAAGTAGGGCGACACATTCTGGTAGTTCTTACGTGCCTTGCGCAGCTTGGACGAGGAGATCAGGTACATGGCGTTCGTGATCTTCATGGTGTCCTGAATGCTCTCGATGCGCTCCTTCAGCAGCTTACTGGACGGCATGGCTGTCGCCTCCCGCATAAGCTTTCCAGGCGTTCAGGATGGCATCGACCATTTCAGGTTCCAGCTTGCCGGTGGCGGTGATCTTATCCATCGTACCGGACACATCCGCGCGGAACTGACGCACAAATGCGGAAGTTTTGGTGCGCAGCTCGGCAGTGGGCAGTTCGTCCAGCACACCGTGGGAAGCCAGCACCAGCGTGACCACCTGCTCGGCGTCGGACTTGGGCTGATACAGCGGCTGCTTGAGCATTTCCATCAGAGCCTTGCCGTGATCCAGCTGGCGGCGGGTCTCCGCGTCCAGATCCGAGCTGAACTGTGCAAAGGACTCCATATCCTTGTACTGTGCCAGCTCGATACGCAGGTTGGCGTTGGCCTTCTTCATGGCCTTGGTCTGGGCAGCGCCGCCCACACGGGACACCGACAGACCCACATTGACGGCCGGGCGGTTGCCGGCATTGAACAGGGCGCTCTCGAGGAAGATCTGACCATCGGTAATGGAAATGACATTGGTGGGGATGTAGGCCGAAACGTCGCCTGCCTGCGTCTCAACGATGGGCAGTGCGGTGATGGAACCGCCGCCCAGATCGTCGCGCATCCGGCAGGAGCGCTCCAGCAGACGGGAGTGCAGATAGAACACGTCGCCGGGGTAAGCCTCACGGCCCGGAGAGCGGCGCAGCAGCAGAGAAATGGCACGGTAGGCCACTGCATGCTTGGACAGATCGTCGTAAACGATCAGCACGCTCTTGCCCTGACTCATGAAGTACTCGGCCAGTGCGGTACCGGCATAGGGTGCAATGTACTGCAGGGGAGCGGAATCCGAAGCAGTAGCCGCCACGATGGTGGTGTAGCTCATGGCACCGTGCTTCTGCAGATCGCCTGCCACGCGGGCAATGGAAGAAGCCTTCTGGCCGATGGCCACATAAATGCACAGCACACCGGTGTTCTTCTGGTTCAGGATGGCGTCCGTGGCGATGGAGGTCTTGCCGGTCTGGCGGTCGCCGATGATCAGCTCACGCTGGCCGCGGCCGATGGGGAACATGGAATCGATGGCGAGGATGCCGGTGTGGAGCGGGGTATCCACGCTCTGACGCTCCAGAATACCGGGGGCCTGCTTTTCGATGGGGTTGTAGCCCACAGCTTCAATGGGGCCCTTGCCATCAATGGGCTCGCCCAGCGGGCTGATGACACGGCCCAGGAAGGCATCGCCCACCGGGATGCCGGCACGCTTGCCGCTGCGGGTCACCATGGTGCCCACGCCGACGGTCTCAGCTCCGTCGAACAGCATGATGCCCAGCTGTTCGGGGTCCACGCTCTCCACCATGCCCTTGGCACCGTTGTCGAAGGTGACGATCTCGCCGTACACGGCGCGGTTCATGCCTTCGACGTGCACGATGCCGTCGGCAGAGGAGATGACCACGCCGCCCTCCGCAGAGGTCTCGGCGGGCTTGTAGTCCTCAATGCGGGTCTTGAGGGTAGCCAGCGAGGGCTTGCCCTCCATCATCTTGTCCAGCTGATGACGGCCGGAGTTATCGAACACACGGTCGCCCACCTGCAGGACATAGCCGGACAGCAGGCTCTCGTCCACCGTCACATTCAGGATGACCTCGGTGGCGTCATACAGCTTGCGGACCTCGGCGCGGACCCGGTTCAGCTCCTCTTCCCGGGGCTTGCGGGCGCTGCGCAGCTCGGCCTTGACGATGCGGTTGTCCGCAAAAAATTCACGACTGAATTCAGTTGCCATTGCCTGCACCTGCTTTCTCCAGCAGATCGTCCAGCAGACGTGCGTCGTCCTGGGCGGTCAGATTGCGGGCCAGCAGCTTCTCGCACATCGCACGGGCCAGTGCCGTGGTCTGAGCATCGGCTTCCCGCAGCTTGCTCTGGCGTTCGGCCTCGGCGCTCGCCTTGCCGGCGGCCACGATGGCGTCTGCCTGCTTGCGGGCATCTGCCAGCAGCTGCTGCTTTTCGACCTCAGCCTGCTTTTCGTAGGCTTCGCGGCGGGCAGCGGCCTCATTGTCCACATTGCGCAGTTTTTCCTGCGCGGCGTTCATGGTCTCTGCGGCTTCCTTCTTGGAGGTCTCCGCATCGGCCAGGTTTGCGTCCACCATCTGCTGGCGCTTTGCGATCACGTCCTGAACAGGCTTGAACAGGAACTTGCGCAGCACCGCATACATGACGAGGACGTTCACGACGGTCCACAGCAGGTTAATATCCAACTTCAGCATTCGTCTGCGCCTCCGTTACTGACCCAGGAACAGGATGATCAGCAGTGCAACGACGAAACCGAAAATTGCAGTACCTTCTGCCAGAGCAGCGCCCAGCAGCAGGTTGGACTGGATCTTGCCGGATGCCTCGGGCTGACGGGAGATTGCCTCCGTTGCCTTACCCGTTGCGATGCCGATGCCGATACCGCCGCCAATGCCGGTCAGCGCTGCAATGCCAGCGCCCAGAGCAATCAAACCATTCATAGTAATAATCTCCTTTTAAATTCAGTAAATATCAATGGATCAGTCTTCTCCGCCCATGGTCTCTTTCATGAACAGCGAAGTCAGGAACACGAACACGTAGGTCTGGATCAGACCATCGAACAGGTCAAAATACAGGCTGAACACCGCCGGGACGAACACGGGCACCACGAGCTTGATCAGCTCCATGATGACGAATGCACCCAGCACGTTGCCGAACAGTCGCATGCAGAGGCTGGTCGGGCGGATGGCGATCTCGAGGATATTCATAGGGGTCATGACCGGAGTGGGGGCAGACAGACTCTTGAGGAAGCCCACGCCGCCGCGTGCCCGGATGCCGGCACCCTCGATCAGGACGATGCTCATCAGCGCCAGCGCTGCGGTCACATCCAGATCCTTTGTGGGGGGCTTGACGCCGAACACGCCGATCAGGTTGCTGAAGGCGATGTAGATGGCCACGGTCATCAGGTAAGGCACATAGCGCCTGCCCTTTTCGCCCAGCAGACCTTCAAAGAAATTGGTGCCTGCGAGGTAGGCCATTTCCAGCACGGCCTGACGCTTGCTGATGTGGTCCACCTTCAGGTTTCTGGTAAGCAGGATCGAGCCGATAGTGACGATGGCCAGGATCACCCAGCTGATGACCACGGATTCCGGGATCTGCAGCGGGCCGACCTTGACGTATTCGACGGTCAGCTCTTCCATCAATGCTTTGGTCAGATTATTCAATTGTTTTTCCTCCTTCCTGAAGAATAGGGTTCCGGGGGTAAGACCGCCGCACCGCCCCGGCGGCGCAGCGTCCTTCTTATCGCTCGAAGAAAAGGCGCAGCTTTGTGAAAAAAGTAAGGAAGGCGTTCGGCTTTGTCCGGTCACACCCTCCCTCCTGCACGGATCACTTCGTCTTTTTTCGTTGTGTATGATAGTACGATTGACGAAAATTGGCAAGTGGCTTTGTGCACATTCTACATTTTAGGTGGTTCTACTGCATTGATATATAAAAAAAGTTGTGCATCTTGTCCAACAAAACGCTCTTCGCATGTACTTTTTCCACAAATTTCTTAGCCAATTCTTAGGTTTCAATGGCTTTTTCAGGGCATTCCGGGAAATATTTCCATCAAAAATGCCCCATTGTACATGCTTTATATGCCCGATATATAAAATTCGTATAGGTGTCCAGTCCGTTATTCCATTCGGTCCTAAGGTGTATCTGAAAACAAAGAAAATGACGAATATTTCGCAAGCACAAGCGGGATTTAAGGCAAAGAGCCGCAGAAATCCTTTGTGGATTTCAAGGCCGTTTCACGCAAAATCCAGCTGTGTTTGTAGAAATAGACTAAATTTTCGACTCTTCAGATACACCCTATACATATTTATTATGGTTCCATCCCCGGGAGCTATCAGTCCGTCTGCTTTTCGCCCCGGCGGAACATCAGCCGGAAGATGGCACGGGTAAGCGGGCCGCAGTACAGCATCTGCCAGCACAGGGCCATGGGCATATTGCAGCCCCAGGTATGCACCCAGGTGCCAAAGCTGGGCTCTTTAAACAGCACCGTTGCGATCAGGCTCATCACCGGGCACATGATGCACACGATCATCAGCGAGATGGCATAGGTGATGAACTGCGGACGATCTGTGGGCCGCATGAACATAAACGCCAATCGGGTGGCCAGTTTCTCCACCACGAAAAATTCCAGCACGCAGGCAATGGGAACCATGATCGGCATCTCGTGCAGAGCCATGACAAAGGTGGCATTGGTGACACCGCCTGTGTTCAGCGCCACATTGTAAACGATCATGCCATAGACCATAATGGCAGCCATGACAATGGTAAAGAAGATACGTTCCGGTAAAGTTTTAGGCATTTTGATTGTGTCTCCATTTCTTTCGTGTGTAAATTTTTGCCGCAAAAAAGCCGCCCCGCGAAACTTTCATCTCGCGGGGCGGCAGCGACTACCATTCATTGGCGCTATTTTAGCACAAATCGATCTGACGCATAATACCCTGTGGACACTTTCTCCCGTTTTGCGCAAAATCCTCCACAAACGGCCCGGAACTTCTGGGCAGCTTTGCTGTGACTTTCCCGGCAGCCCTCCCTGCTGGGAACAGAGTTTCTCTCCAAAGGGTACGATCGTCCGGACAGGCCGCACAGAAAGCGGCATTTTGTACGTTCCATCTGCCATTTTTCAAGAACTGCACAATTTTATGTTTTTATCCTTGTGCACTCTGCGAATAGACAAATCAATCAGGAATATGTATAATAAAGCCAGAAACCAGAGAAGTACAGCAGAAGCTCAAGAGAGAGCTACTCCCGCTGACTTGAAGCAGAAAGGAGCGAGACCGATGGTCGATATGGAACCCGCACAGTTTGGACAGGCTGTCGGGATTCGCTGAGAGGCAAAACAGAGGCTCACCACAAACGGGATGTTTCCCCCGTATAAAAACACAACAAAAATGAGCCAGTCTTGAGCATCAAAAATGCGATTACACGACAACCTGTCGATCAACTAAACCCCCAGCGATTCAAATAGATCCGCCGGAGATGATTCCTATGAAGGTATCTTTTGTACGGAGAGCATTATTTGAATAGCAAAAAGGAGTTCTACCAATGTACTAAGTAACTTGTCCCTGGCAAATCTAACTCGAAAGAATGTGGTAATATGAAATTCATCTTCAGAATCTCGGTGCCGCACTCCATCAGTTAAGAGAAGGGTCAGTCCAATGTACTAAGTAAATTCGTCCCCTTGAAATAGATTCTCAGTTTCCAGTAGTTTCTAAGGAGAGTCACCCTATGAAACGTTTACTCCGAAAATGAGGAACCCCAAGGAGAAGAGGCTTATGACTCCGAAGAAGTAAGTATCCAGCCGGACGAGGGCTTGCAAACGCCTCGTCCGGCTGGTTTTATTTTGTGCTGTTTTCACCAACAGTCAACGCCTGATTTGTGCAAATTTTACGCAGGAAGGTTGAATGCCGTCCTTGTGTTTTCGTTCCTCTATGTTATAATTGTGGAAAAATATGGGAGGTGTATTCCATGGAGTCGTTCTTTTCGTTTTCCACTCTGTTCAACCTTGTGCTGACCGTTATCTGGTTCATCTCCGGCATTCGGGATCTTCAAGGCAAAGACCCGTTCATCGATCTGCCGTTCAACCAGTATCACCGCGACCCGGAGTACCGCGCCTTCTGGCAGAAAAAGAACGGCGTGTTTTACATGCTCAACAGCATCGCCTTTCTGATCTTATCCTTCACACCTGTTACATCGCCGCTCTACCGTATCATCTTCGGCATTGCCATTGTGGGAGACCTTCTTTATCTTGTCGCTTACGAAAGCTGGAATCATAGTGCGGATTGACAGCCGGAAAGGGGCCACCATGAATTTGAATCTTTCGGACTGGGATTGGCTGAACGCTGCACTGGGCGTACTGTTTTTGTACCGCGGCATCCGGGACCTGTACAATGGCACCGGCACCGGATGGAGCAGTGAGGACGAAAAGAAGCACTTTCACAGTTCCTTCGGCATCCTGTCGATCCTTTGCGGTGCACTCTATCTGGTCAACATTTTTCTGCCAAAGGTCGAGCCGCTGAATTCCATTTTGATGGTGGCGACGCTCGTGTTGTGCGCTGCCCTGCTGATCTCGTATCTGTGCTATGCCCTGAGTAGGGACGACAAAACCAAAAAGTGAGGGGTTGCTATGGAAGTCATCTGTGCGATCTTAACCGCACTTTTCGGCATCGGGTTCGGCCTTTTTATGGCGCTGCAGCCGGAGGATGCCATTGCCCTGCATGACCGTGGACGGTATACACAGACCGAACCAACGGAAGCGTACATCAAATTGACCCGATTGGAGGGCATTGGGCTTTCGGTGATTTGTGCCGTGCTACTGGTGGTGCTGTTGTTTGCACCTCAATAACACTTTGCAGCTTTCCTCTTGCGGATTTTTTCTCACCCTGCTACAATGAGAAAAAACGCAGGAGGTATTTTATTATGGTCAAGCATGTGATCCTTTGGCAGCTGAAGGACGAACTGTCCGACGCCGAAAAGGCCGCCGTCAAGGCAGGCGTCAAGGAAGGGCTGGAAGGTCTGGCAGGCAAGGTCCCGGGCCTTGTGGAAGTGCATGTCAACATCAACGGTCTCCCCTCTTCCACCGCCGACCTGATGCTGGACACCACCTTTGAAAATGCCGAGGCCCTCAAGGGCTACTCCGTCCATCCCGCCCATGTGGCTGTGGCCGACAGCAAGGTGCGGCCCTACACCAAGGCACGGTTCTGTCTGGATTACGAAGTATAACCGGTTCGCTCCTCATTCAGAGCTCATTTTCTTTAAAGAAAGCCCGGAATCTTTTTTGAGCATTTTTGCTCTGAAAGGCTTCCGGGCTTTGTGCAGTAATTTTTCCAGGAGTTATTTTACCATCTTTTATTGTCAGTTCAGTAGGGGAAGGATTCTTTTTTGAAGTGCTTTGATGTTGCTTTCTGTTTTGATCTTATCCAGACTTTCCAATAAAGTCAGCTGGTCACTTGAAACGCTGTAGATGTAAAAATCCTCTGTATCAATTACCAGTATTGTATTCTGCCAGACTTTCTCCTGCGGCAGAGTCCGTTCTCCTTTTTGTAGGATCACCCTTTCTGCATGACAGTATTTTTTCAGTTGGTCATGCAGATGCGGCTCGGCATGAACATTCAGTTTCACTTCCACAAAGCACCACTTACCGCCAATTTTTATAGCGTTATCCGCAAAACCCGTTCTTCTCCCCTGCTGGTAACACTCGCACTCTGCATAAAACGTTTTTTGCTGGCCCAGTACCTTCAAAAAGTAGTCCACATAAAATCGCCTGAACTGAATTTCCAGCGCAAACAGCCTGCGGTATTCCTGCGTAACATCCAGCCAGTTTTCCGGGTTGATTTTTTGCAGCGGCAGCGGAATCGCCCTGCTCTTTTTCAAATAGTTCGGTATCTCATTCTTTGCGCAGATGATCTTCTTTAACCGGTCGAAGTCGCTTCCAACGACCGGTGTAATGGCGCCTCTAGTTGAAACCGGAAGAAAATCCGAAAATTCCGAAATATCGATTGGCTGCTGTAAAACGAAAATTCTATCAATAGGTGCATAGAAACGACTTGCCCAATGAAGAACCTCATCCCCTTCCTGAGAATCATATTCTGTTCGTCCAGAAACACGTCCTATTGCAAAAATTTTTCCACCATACGATTTATAAAGTTCTCGTGCACGTTGCAACGATTTCCAAAGCCACTGATAATCTTCCTCTGAATATTCCGTTTTTTCCTGTTTTAGTTTTGTTTCCAGCATAGTAATTTTCTGGATTGCTGTTTTTGCATGGAAGAAAAACACGATATCTCCTTCGACAGCCCATCTCGGAGCCGTCCATTCTGTTTCGGCTACATTCAGAATTTCCTCTACATTGAACCAGTCCGCAAATCGCTCTAGCTCTTCCAGCGTCATGGGAAAACTAATATTGTCAATAAACGCCTGTACATTCATTTTTCCATCCTCCTCCAACACCCATTTTAACGGTTCCACAGGAAATTTACAAGCCAGAGTTGACAAACCCACCGTTTTTGCGTATTATAGACATAACAATGTAAATTGGCTGTGAAGAGAAGAGTACGCACCGTCTGCGCCTGACAGAAAGCCCGAAGGATGGAACCGGGCAGGCCGCGCGATGCCGAAGATGGTCTCGGAGCTGCGCAGGTGAAGATTGAGCCTGCGACGGGTGCGCCCGTTACCGCGCTGCGCCGTGCTTTTTGGCCCGGCAAAAGGCTGCGCCCGCAAGGGTGCGGCGAAGCAAGGTGGTACCACGAAAGTTTCAGGCTCTCGTCCTTGTCCGGCTCAGTCCGGCAGGATGAGGGCTTTTTTCGTCCCCCGCCAAATCAGGAAAGGAAGAGTATCAACCTATGAGTGAGCACAAGACATTCTACATCACCACTCCCATCTACTACCCCAGCGACAAGCTGCACATCGGCCACAGCTATACCACCGTCGCCTGCGACGCACTGGCACGCTTCAAGCGGATGCAGGGCTATGACGTCATGTTCCTGACCGGCACCGATGAGCACGGCCAGAAGATCCAGGACAAGGCCGCCGATGCCGGTGTGACCCCCAAGGAGTATGTGGACAAGATTGTAGCCACCGTCAAGGATCTGTGGAAGCTGCTGGACGTCAGCTACGACCGCTTCATCCGCACCACCGACGACTACCATATGGAGTCCTGCCAGAAGATCTTTACCAAGCTGTACGAGCAGGGGGACATCTACAAGGGCGAGTACATCGGCCACTACTGCAAGCCCTGCGAGAGCTTCTGGACCGACAGCCAGCTGGTGGACGGCAAGTGCCCGGACTGCGGCCGCGAGGTCTACGACGCACACGAGGAAGCCTACTTCTTCAAGACCAGCAAGTATGCCGACCGCCTGCTGAAGCTCTACGAGGAGAACCCCCAGTTCATCCAGCCCGAGAGCCGCAAGAACGAGATGATCGCCTTCATCAAGCAGGGCCTGCAGGATACCTGCGTGTCCCGTACCTCGGTCAAGTGGGGCATCCCGGTGCCCTTTGACCCCAAGCACACCATGTATGTGTGGGTGGACGCCCTGAGCAACTATATCTCCGCGCTGGGCTACGGCAACGAAAAATATCACGACTATGACAAGTTCTGGCCTGCCGACCTGCACATGGTGGGCAAGGAGATCCTGCGCTTCCACACCATCCTGTGGCCTGCCATGCTGATGGCTCTGGATCTGCCTCTGCCCAAGCGGGTGTTCGGCCACGGCTGGCTGCTGATGAACGGCGGCAAGATGTCCAAGTCCGTGGGCAATGTGGTGGACCCTGTGATCCTGTGCGACCGCTACGGCGTGGACTCCATCCGCTACTTCCTGCTGCGTGAGATCCCCTTCGGCAACGATGGCATGTTCACCAACGAGGCTCTGATCAACCGCATCAACAGCGACCTTGCAAACGACCTGGGCAACCTGCTCAGCCGCACGGTCGCCATGTGCGAGAAGTACTTCGGCGGCACCGTGCACAATGTGGCCGGTACCGAGGCCATCGACACCGAGCTGGAGACCATGGTCAACGAGCTGACTGCCAAGGTCACGGCCGACATGGACAACCTGACCATCCCGCAGGCCCTGATGGAGATCTTTGCGGTGATCCAGCGTGCCAACAAGTACATCGACGAGACCGCTCCCTGGGCACTGGCCAAGGACGAGGCCAACAAGGCCCGTCTGGAGAGCGTGCTGTACCACCTGTGCGAGGCACTGCGCGTGTGCGGCATCCTGCTGAACGCCTACCTGCCCACCACTGCCCCCAAGATGATGGAGCAGCTGGGTCTGGACGCATCCGCTCTGGATCTGAGCAAGACCACCTACGGCGCACAGGAGACCTACACTGTGCACAAGGGCGAAGCCCTGTTCCCCCGCATCGACGTGGCAAAGGAGATCGCCCATCTGAAGGAAGAGGACGAGAAGCGCAAGGCCGCTGCCGAAGCTGCCAACAAGGCCAAGGCTGAAGCTGAGAAGAAGGCTTCCGCCCCCGCCGAGGAGAGCACCGTGGACTTTACCCACGAGGAAGAGATCGACTTTGACACCTTCTGCAAGGTGGAGCTGCGCGTGGCCGAGGTGCGCGCCTGCGAGAACCTGAAGGAGAGCAAGAAGCTGCTGCACCTGACCGTGTTCGACGGCGAGCGGGAGCGCTGCATCCTTTCCGGCATTGCAAAGTGGTTCAAGCCGGAAGATCTGATCGGCAAAAAGATCGGCATCGTGTGCAATCTGGCACCTCGCCCGATGATGAAGGGCAAGTATGTCAGCGAGGGCATGATCTTTGCTGCTGATACCGCCGACGGCGGCTGCTCCATTGCATTCTACGGCGACGATACCCCCGTGGGCAGCCGTATCCACTAAGCCATGGAAACTGTAAAGCTTTCCCGTGCCGAAAGACTGGATAAAATTTTCGGCACGCCGGTGTTCGCCGTGCTGCTGGCCATCTTCTGCAATGTACTGTGGGGCTCGGCCTTCCCCTTCATCAAGCTGGGCTACCGGCTGTTCTCCATTGAGACCAGCAATACCGCGTCCATCTTCTGCTTTGCCGGTGTGCGGTTCATGCTGGGCAGCTTTCTGGTCCTGCTGGGCAGTGTGCTGCTGCAAAGCCGGGTCCCCCGCCTGCCCCGGGGCAAGGTCGCGGCAGAGTGCTGTGCGCTGGGCCTGTGGCAGACCACGTTTCAGTACGCCTTCTATTATATCGCTGTTGCCATGCTCACCGGTGCCTTTGGCGGCATCCTGAACAGCACCCAGAGCTTTCTGGGCGTTATCTTTGCCCACTTCATCTACGGCAACGCCGACCGCATGACCCCTGCCAAAACGCTGGGCTGTGTCATCGGCTTTGCGGGCGTGCTCATCGGCACGCTGGGCAACCACGGCAGCGGCAGCGGCTGGGGCGTGTTCTGCATGATGACGGCCACCGTCATCTTTACCCTGTCCGGCCCGTGGAACAAATCCGTGACCAAAAAAGCAGACAGCTTTGCCGTCTGCTTCATCAACCTGTTCGTGGGCGGTCTGGCTCTGTTTGTGCTGGGCGCGGTCATGGGCGGCAGTCTCCATGTGCAGAGCGCACTGGCGGTGGTGGTCATGCTGTATCTGGCCTTCATCTGCGGGGCAGGCTATGTGCTGTGGGCCCTGCTGATGAAGAACAACCCGGTCAGCCGCATTGCCATCTTTGGCTTTGTGAACCCGGTGGTCAACGTGCTGCTGAGCGCCGTGCTCAACGGCGAACCCCTGTTCCGCTGGCAGTATCTGGCGGCGCTGGTGTTCGTGTGTGTGGGCATCTGGCTGGTGAACAAGGCCCCCGCCAAAAAGGAGGGCAAATGACCGGCCCCATTTTTGACACCCACGCGCACTACAGCGCCCGCGCCTTTGACGCCGACCGCTATCCCCTGCTGGACAGCCTGCCCGGTAAAGTCGTGGTGGGCGTGTGTGAACAGGCCACCCACTCCGGGGATGCACCCCGGGTGCTGGAGCTGGCGCACCGCTACCCGTGGGTGGTGGCCGCCGTCGGCATCCATCCGGAAAGCCTGCTGCCCGCCGCCGACTGCGGCGAGGAAGGCCCGGCTCCTACGGTCTCGGTCTATGGCGGCGACTGGGCCGCCGAGATGCGTGCCCTGATGCCCTGTTATGCCGACCCCAAGGTGGTGGCAGTGGGGGAGTGCGGGCTGGACTACCACTGGCCTGTGCCCAAGGACGCCCAGCTGGCCATGTTTGAGGCACACATCCGGCTGGCGCTGGAGCTGGACAAGCCCATCATCGTGCACGACCGCAATGCGCACGCCGATGTTTACGCCCTGCTCAAAAAATACCAGCCCAAGGGCATCGTCCACTGTTATTCCGGCAGTGCCGATGACGCGGTGTGGCTGGCAAAGCAGGGACTGTTCATCGGTTTTGGCGGGGCGTGCACCTTCAAGGGTGCCAAGCGGGCGGCAAAGGCCATCAGCGCCCTGCCGCTGGAAAGCATCGTGCTGGAGACCGACTGCCCCTACATGGCACCGGAGCCGGTGCGCGGCACCCGCTGTGACAGCTCCCTCATCCGCTATGTGGGCGAGTATATCGCCCAGCTGCGGGGCATCTCTGCCGAAGATGTGTTCCGCACCACAGCCGAAAATGCCCGCCGGGTATACGGGCTGTGATCCGTTTTTCGCAAGTTGCACAGGTTTTTCTCTGTGCTTCTGTATAAATCAACAATCAAAATCCAAACTGTTATAAGGAGAACCTACCATGAAAGCACGTATTCCTAAGCACCGCGAGTTCATCATCAACTTCCCCGACAGCATCGACCAGAACAAGGCCAACGAGGGCTGGGCAAAGCTGCAGCAGATCGTTGAGGACTACAAGAAGGCCCACAACGGCGCTTCCGTCTACGCCCCCACCTTCATCGAGGACTGCGAGGCCGAGGTGAAGAAGCTGCAGGAAGAGTACGGCTTCGAGTACACGGTCGAATACGTTCAGTAATTTCTGATATTTAAAATCCCCTCTGTGCATCTGCGCAGGGGGGATTTGCTGTTTCAGGGGAAGCCGCTTTTTCCCTGCGGTGTGCTCCCGCAAAAAATACAGCCCCGGCAGACTGCATGGTCTGTCGAGGCTGTGCTTTCCTGTCCGGGTCACTTTTCCACTTTACTCAGCAGGATGCGGTCGTTGTCCAGATTCTTGCCGGCATTCTCGCGGAACTTTTCAAGCAGGCCGTCCACGGTCATCCGGCTGCGTTCCTCGCCCTTCACGTCAAAGACGATGCGGCCGGAATCCATCATCAGGGTGCGGTTGCCCAGCTCCAATGCCTGATGCATGTTGTGGGTGACCATCAGGCAGGTGATCTTCTTTTCGGCCACGATGCTCTTGGTCAGCTCCAGCACCTTTTCGGCGGTGGCGGGGTCCAGCGCTGCGGTGTGCTCGTCCAGCAGCAGCAGCTTGGGGGTGACCAGCGTTGCCATGAGCAGGGTCAGCGCCTGCCGCTGACCGCCGGAGAGCAGTCCCACCGGCTGCTTCATTCGGTCCTCAAGGCCCATATCCAGCAGCGCCAGCTTTTCGCGGAACACTTCCTTGTCCTTGCGGGAGATGCGGGAGAAGATGGCATGGGGCGCAGTGCCGGCACGCAGATAGGCCAGCGCAAGGTTTTCCTCAATGGTCATGTTGGGTGCGGTGCCCTTGAGCGGGTCCTGAAACAGGTGGCCGATGACCTTGCTGCGCTGGTGCTCCGGCTCAAAGGTGATATCCTGTCCACCCAGCAGGATGCTGCCCTCATCCGCGATGAAGCCGCCGGTGATGGCGTTGAACAGGGTGGATTTGCCCGCACCGTTGGAGCCCACGATGGTGGCAAAGTCCCCGGCTTCCATGTGCAGGCTGACGCCGTTCAGGGCCACTTTTTCATTGACCGTGCCGGGGTTGAAGGTCTTGTGCAGATCGTTCAACTGAAGCATTTCCATCTTACTTTCCCTCCTTGCCGGTAGTCACGCGGCGGCGGCAAGCCCCATGCTTGCGCTGCTCAAAGGCGATTTTTTCCTTGATGGCCGGCATCGAAATGGCGATGGCCACGATGATGGCAGACACCAGCTTCATGGCGGCGGCGGGCACATTGAAGCGCAGGGCCACAGCCACGATAAAGCGGTACAGGCAGCTGCCGAACACCACGCCGATGATACGGCGCGGCATGGTGCGCTTGCCGAGTAATGTCTCTCCGATGATGAGGGAGGCCAGTGCGATGGTCACCATGCCAGTGCCCACATTGATATCGCAGCTCTTCTGATACTGCGCCAGCAGGCCGCCGGAGAGGGCGCACAATGCGCCGGAAACGCACAGGCCCACCGTGATGGTGAAAGCCGGGTTGATGCTGGAAGCACGCACCATGGCAGCGTTGTCACCGGTGGCGCGGATGGACAGGCCCAGCCGGGTGCCGAGGAAGCCCAGCATCGCTGCACCGGCAAGCAGGATCATAGCCAGCGCGATGGCCAGCTTATACCAGCCGCCAAGGAAGCTCAGTGAGCCCTTTGCCAGCGAGAAAACAGTGTCGGTCTTGACCAGCGACATGGTGGAGGAAAAGCCCATCACGGCCAGATTGATGGTGTAAAGGCCGGTGTTGACGATGATGCCTGCCATGATGCTCTCCACGCCAAGCCGGGTCTGCAAAAAGGCCGTGACAAAGCCGGAGCACACACCTGCCGCCATGGCTGCAACAAGTGCCAGAATGGGGTGGCCGGTCAAAGCCACCTGACAGGCTACCGCGCAGCCCAATGTGAAGCAGCCGTCGGTGGACAGGTCTGCAATGTTCAGGATGGAATAGCTCAGGAACAGTGCCAGCGCCACAAGGGCATAGATACAGCCCAGTTCCAGCGCCGTCTGTAGGACGTTGAGCGAAAAAATACTCGCCAGCATGTGTGTGCTCCTTTTATGTTTCTTTTTGAATGGACGATTTAAAATGGCCTCCGCTTGCGCTCTGGCCATAATTTAAGGAATCAGTTTTTTATTTCGGAATACCGGAGCGTCTGCGGACGCTCCGGTATTCCATTTTCACAAGTGGGGTCGTAAAGGGAAGCGGGCTCGACACTTTGCACTTGAATCGGAAACTTTCCCGCTATGCCAAGGGCTCTCCCTTTGAGGAAAGACTTCCCCCGCGCCGGGGGAAGATGTCGCGTAGCGACAAAAGGGGGAATCTGGCATCGCGCAGCGATGACTGAGAGGGCAAGGATGCTGACCTTGTGCAGCAGACCGCTTCCCTCAGAACCACCAAAAGCTCCCCCTTTCGGGGGAGCTGGCAAAACCGTCAGGTTTTGACTGAGAGGGTTCTTTTTTAAGAGAAGTTCTCTGCCGTGGTCACTTCTACGATCTCGGTACAGTAGGGCTTGAAGGCCTCCTTCACGGTGTCGAGGTCCAGACCCAGTGCTTCGCAGGTCTCGGTGTTGATGGTGACGATGCCGTTGTCAAAGGTCTGGTACGGCAGGTCTGCGGTGGTCTTGCCCTCGCACAGCAGCTCTGCCACCATGTCGGCAGTGGCTTCGCCCAGCTGGACGTAATCCACGCCGTAGCCTACGAACGCACCGTTCAGTGCAAAGCTGTCAGCACCGGTGTAGTGCTGGACGCCCGCCTCGATGAAGGTCTCGTAGATGGACAGCTCTGCGGTCATCACGGTGTTGTCGGTGGGGGTGAACACGGCCTTGACACCGGAAGCGATCAGGGCCTCGGCAGCCATCTGCACCTCGGCGGTGGTGGTGCCGTTCTTCTCAATGTACTTGATGCCGTTGGCGTCACAGAAGGCCTTTGCGTCTGCAATGGCCTGGGTGGAGGCATCCTGACTCAGGTCGTACAGCAGGCCGATGGTGTCAATGTCCGGGTTGACGGCAGTGATCAGCTTCATGATGGCCTCGGTGTTCAGTGCGTCGGAGGTGCCGGTGATGTTCTCCTCGCCGTCAAAGCCTGCAGCGGCGGGATCGGTAACGGCAGAGTAGACAACGGGGATATCGGTATCCTCCACAGCAGCCAGCATGGTTGCGGCGGGGGGGGGGGCCCCAACCCCGCACACGCTTCTTCCG
>OAVJ01000234.1_pt1 | contig 42684 bp, 36 predicted proteins | sample 1516901 | NCBI WGS metagenome assembly OAVJ01 (sample SAMEA2580073, study PRJEB22360) | human gut metagenome | biome: human gut; feature: human-associated habitat; material: faeces | place: Denmark | collected 2008/2010 | reverse complement strand
AACCATATAACCGTCTTTGATGAAACTATTTTTGTTTCATCGATGACATTGTACCAGCAAGCAGGGCAGCTGTATATACAACTGCTCGTTTTGCGTTGCAAAACACTTGTTGGGACACCCAAACCCGTGAACTGCATCCGCTGGATGCAGGCTGTTAGATGCAGCAGAGCTGCAAATCTGCCGCCTGCAATGCGTCAGATAATACCCAGTAAGATATGACGCGGAGCATCATACCACTGGGGCAAAGACCTGCGGTCTCTGCACTCTTGCACCGGGCAAGCTGGCGGTCGAAGATTTGTGAATCCATGCCCGCCAGCTCGTCCGGCTTTTCAATAGGCCGTTTTTGGCCCGTTGATTTGGCAAGCTGTCAATTGACATCTTGCCAACCATATTGGTTCATTCGGATCGGTGTGATCATTTTGATCCCATTGATTTTCTCTGCATTTTTTGAACTCCCCAAAGTTGGAGGTTCCACTGAAAATCAGGTGGTCATTTTGGTGTGCACCCCGTCAAGAGGACAACGAAACAAATCAAAAAAATATCTCAAGCCGCTTTCAAATAAAGGTCATGCTTTTCCAACGGTGTCAGAACGCCAAGGTTACGCTGGAGACGTTTAGTGTTGTAGTAATGAATATAACTGCGAATCATTTTCACCAGTTCAGCACGGTTTGTGAAACGCCTCCCGTAATAACGCTCTCGCTTCAGAATACCCCAGAACCCTTCTATAGGACCATTGTCAATACAGCGGCCAACACGAGACATGCTTTGTGTCATGCCAGCATTGACCAGCCGCTGGTAGAAATATCGGTCGGTATATTGAAATCCACGGTCACTGTGAAAGATCGGATGTGTATCAGGATTGCTCTGGACGGCCTTTGCAAAAGTGTCGAACACAAGCTTGTTATCATTTGTATCCCGAATCACAAAGGAAACGATACGTCTGTCATATAAGTCAAGGATGGCGCTCAGATAAACTTTCTTAACTCTAGGACCTTCGTAATACTTGAATTCCGTCACATCTGTCAGCCACTTTTCGTTTGGCTTTTCTGCATGAAATTCCCGATTCAAAATGTTTTCAGCGTAGTGCTGTGGTGTCTTTGCGTGTCTGGTACAGCCTGCGGGATGAAACTTAACAGTAGACCGGATCCCAAGGCTGCGGCAGATCCTTAGAATGCGTTTATCGTTGCTGTGGACATTGTGAAAGCGTTCCAGATCATCGTGGATCCGGCGATACCCTTTATCCGGGCTGTCCATGTGAATCTTTTCAATCAGCGAAGCAATATGCTTGTTTTCCTGAATCCTCTGGCTGGGATTTCCCGACTTCCATTTGTAATAGGCAGAAGGAGACACCGACAAGCAGCGGCAGGCTTCCCGAACAGAACCAAGATGGTCAGCCATACAGCGGCGAACGGCTTCGTACTGCCGTTCCAGATGAAACTGTCTCAGCGATTCCCCCTTTCCAGTTCTTCCACTTTTTTCGCAGTTCACATTCCAGTTTCAGCAGATGGTTTTCATGTTCCAGTTCTGCGATACGCTTTTCAAGTTCTTCTTCCTTGGAACGAGGAGTTTGAGAGATTTTCCGCTCTCCACGCCGGTCCTCCAGACCTGCAATCCCGAATTTACGGTATTTCCGTACCCACTCATAGACCTGCCGGTAAGAGAATCCTCTTTCGCTTGCAATCTGTTCGTAAGGTTTTCCGGCTTCTGTATATTCTTTTACGGCAGCAAGCCGCTCATCGATCGTAGATTTTCGTTTCGTCATAAAGAAACCTCCTGAGTTTTTCTTGGAATCTTTATGACCATTATACGACTTTACCCATCGATTGACCAATTCAGGACTGCGAAGATGGTATTTTTCGCAGAGCGTTTGGAAGCTGCCTTTCCCATTCAGATAATCCTTTACGACTTTTTTCTTGATCTCCTCGCTATAAGTTCTCTTGGCATTTGAAGACGCAAATGCTGCAGGCCCATCCATTTTGTACAAGCTGATCCACTTTCGCATTGCAGTGGAAGAAACACCTGCTCGCCTGGCAGCCTCTCGTCCTCGCATTCGCCCTGCAAGGCATTCTTCAATGAGCCAGATTCTAAACTCTGGATCGATCTCTTTTCGTTTGCTCATTTTAACCCTTTCCCTATTTCAGTGTCTCTGTTATAGGGAGCATATCATTTTGACCACTTGATATTTTGATGTGAGTGTTGAGGACCAATACTCACCAAATTCTCCTCAACTTGACAAAATATTGAGTCGAGGTTAACTGTTTGCCGTTCTCTCTGCATGGCTTTCCAGTCTCCTTCCGGCGGCGTTTTTTGGCTCTCTCTGGAGGTCATCGGTACCCGCCTAATGAAACCCTGTCCTCCCTCGCTCTCTCCAAAGTGCGAAAATAGTACCATGGAAAAATGTATTTTTGAGAGCTGTCTGAAAAATACAGAGACGCAGCAAGAAGGACTCCATGGAGAAACAAGCATTGGCAGTATGGGAACAGCAATGGTATCAGACGATCACTACAGCGAAACAAAGTGGGCAGAGCATAAAAAGTTGGTGTGCAGAGAATGGCGAGCTTCTACAGCTGGCAGCGAAAAATGAGGAGTACATTGTTGCGGCAGGAATCCGTCCAGTTCGAGGAACTTTCGCCCAGCTCACCGAAAACAGCGGCGTTTTCTTCCACGCAAATCACACTGCACATTCGGGATGTTGCAGTTGAACTGCCAGCAGATCTGCCCTCCGGCCAGAACAGCGAGATCATCCGGGGGATCCGCAATGCTGGGTGACATCCGGAAGATGGAGCACATCTACATCGCCTGCGGATATACAGACCTGCGGCGAGGGATAGACGGTCTGGCACAGATCGTACAGAATCAGTTTTCGCTGGATCACTGTTCCAACAGCCTGTTTCTGTTTTGCGGCAGAAGGCGAGATCGGATCAAAGCTCCGCTTTGGGAAGGAGACGGATTTGTCTTGTTATACAAGCGTGTAGAGACGGGCTGCTTTCAGTGGGCACGGACAAAAGCAGAGATGCGGAGCCTGAGCTGGCAGGAATTCCGGTGGCTGCTGGAAGGTCTTTCGGTAGACCAGCCGAAGGCAACAAAGACCATTGAGCGAGTTGTTCTCTAGGCTGAAGCTTTCCACAATTTCAAGGACTGTTTTTGCAGCAGAGTGCCCAGAATTTCAGCACGGAATTCTCTTCGGAAAAGGCTACCAATGGCGGTCTTTTTCCTGTATAATGGGACAGGAAATGGAGGGAGCACAGATGAATAAAATCGATACCGGAATTGCGGAACTTCTGGCAAAGCAGCCCTCCAATAGTGCAGAAAAGGATGCTTACATCGCCGAGCTCCAGAAAACAGTCCGGCTGCTCTCGGATGAGGTTCGGAATATGGACGAGCTGCTCGCTCTGCTGCACAAAAAACAGTTTGGACCATCCAGTGAGCAGACGAAACCGACAGAAGAGCAGCTCGGTCTGTTTAACGAGGCAGAGCAAGAAAATAAACCGGAACCCAAAAAGCCCATTAAGAAGAATGCCCATGGCTACCATATTCTGAATGCACTGGAAAAGTGGAAGCTGTACAAAGGCATCCAGATCGAGAATGTCGATTTCGACCTTCCGCCGGAACAGAGGAACTGTTCCAACTGCGGAACGCAGATGAAACTGCTGAGCAAAAATATGGTCCGGGAAGTCCCGGAATTCATTCCCGCAAAACTCAAACTCAATCGTTAGGAGTAAAATAGCAAAACATCTTGTTATCATACAAAATCTCACAAGACGCACTTTCTGTGCATGTTAGTAACATCCGTATTTGTTTGCTCGAGAAGGTGGTCAAACGCAGAAAATCCGTTCTGCTCGATATATCTTTTTTCAGAGTCTGTAATAGGAACGACCATCAACCATGCAACGGTACAGTCATTGTCGGCGAGCGTCTTGTATTCAGGCCAAAAAACCGGAGACATCAAAAGGGCATGCTTTAAGGAAGTATCTCTGGTGTAAGAGCCAATGACATTCGGAAGAACCATTCCATAACCACACGCTTTTGAATCCATGATATCAAAGGCAATGGTCGCTAGAATGTTACCTGCAGCCTCAGAATTTAAATTACAGGCAGAAATCAATTCCACTCGGAGTTTCTTCCCGTCAATAGACAGACCGATATCAGTGCGGTTCAACCCAATCGTAGCACAGACAGGAATTCCCTTGATGATGCCGGAATCACTTGTCATAATATCAATCTGCTTGGATTCATCGGAATTGTAATATCGTGCAACACTGGGCTTGCCGCCGATAAAATGTAAAGCGTGCTTTGCAACTTTTTTGTTATCCATGGAGTTCACCTCTTAATTTCCAAAGTAATCATCTGTGACATTCTCCCCCTTATGGCTCCGGTTGGAACTTGGCAGCTCGGGACGATAATGATCGGAATTGTAGTACTCGTCCAAAAACTCTTTTCGGCTGATTCCTCGTTCCCTCGCACTTTGCTGATGCTTATAGAACTCATAGCCGGGTTTGTGTCCCATATCCCAAGGCTGATCTTTAGACATGTATTTTCCGCTTACGGAATCTCTCACGCGACCATGGTCATCTTTTGCGCCATCCCACACCTCATCTCGCATTCCTGCACGCCAATGGGTGGGTCTGGAATAATCGTTTTCCTTCTCATCAACAGTATTTTTACCCTCAAATGCAGTATACTTATTTGACTCGGTTTTGTCTTCACTGCATTCTTTGTCCTTTGAAGGGTTCTCTGCAAATGCAGTGACTTCATCGCCAGATTCTTTCGTGGTGGAAGAAACCACATTTTTTTTTTCAGCGGACGCTTCAGGAACAACATCTTCAGCGGTGTCTGTAGAATCCTCGACAGAAGATTCAAATGCAGAAGATTCTTCGCCAGAGTCGGATTCGACAGAAGAATCGACGCTTGTGACTTCACCGCTATCGAAGGAATCACCGCCATCATATTCGATACTCATGCTTTTCCTCCTTTTCTGTGTTTTGTATTCTTAGTGTGCGTCAATCTTTGATTTTTCCGAAAAGAACATTATGAACTGTAATCTGCCTGAGCTTTTCCGGATGATTCAGGAGTAACAATTGGAGAACTTTCATTTTTTCTGGAAAAGAAAGCTTTGTAGCGTATTTTTCCAGCATGATAAGTGCTCGTTCTTTCCAAGCAGAACAATCTGCAACGAAAAGATCATCAGTAATATAAGGTTTCTTTGCATTTTCTCTGGGTGTTGGTAGAGGACATAATCGAAAGAACTCCTCAGCGGATAAAATTTCGGTGATCAAACGGCTAAAAAAGGTTACTCTTTCTTTTGCGGAACCAAAGTGCGCCTTGTAGTACTGATAGTCAACATCATAGGCATTGAACAGCATTTGATAGTCCGCTTTTTTTTCTTCGCTGAAATAGCTAATGTCCGACAATCCTCTTGTGAGAAGTAGCGCATCATATTTGTGCGCATTTTCCATCTTCAGCAAAAGCCCGACAAGAAATCCCCGGACAATTTTAATGTCCTGGTATGTAACAGTATATCTAGGAGCACTTTTGAAGAATTCCTTTTTGCTAGTGTTCAGGTGAACCATTACGGGCTCTACCCATCCTGTTTGATAGACTATGGCAACCTGCTTTGGCAACCTGGACAATTCCAACCCTTGTGAGGGCGACAACGAAAGCGATTCGGAGATCACCCTTTGATCGGATGCTTCAGGCAACCGCATAACAATTTTTGTGGCAGTATTCCGGATGCCAGCAATGTCTATCTCTCCAGGGCTTTGATCCACAATAAAGAAGCCCTGACCATAACCTCTCATTTCAGCGATACAGCCGGACAACATTTGTACGGATTTTCCGGAAATCGTGTCCCCGCCTTCACTGTTTTGGGAGGTTTTGTTCTGAAAAATATTATGGGCTTCTTCTAACACCATGACATGATGCAGAGGGCGATTGTCTGACTTGCTTTTTGAAGTGCGGTATTCTCGCAGCCTAACAACCAAAATACCCATCAGCAGGGAAATCGTTTCCTGGGATCCGACATCACTCAAATCTATGATGGTGTTCTGTTCAAATAAAGCTTCATCAGACAGGGTTGCCTTACCATTGAAAACCTGTCCGTAAATCCCGTTTGTAAGCATGGAGATTCTTGTTAACAATGCGCCTTCATAGGTGCCCTTTGACTCGCCTACAAAATGAGATTTGTTAATGATGTCGGGTACAATCTTCAGCAATAATGCAAAGTTTGGATATTGGACAGGCCCTTCGTGCATATAAACCGAGTTGCTCAGATCCCAGCCAGATTGTATATAGGCTTCTTCTATACATTCTCGAAGCAGGGCTGGCTGAGCAGCATACAACGGCCAACAAACACTGAACACTTCCAGAAGTCTGTCAATATGAGAAAGTACATGAATGTTGCTTCGGAATTCAAATGGGTTGATATGCAGCATCCGGTTCTTATACGGATTGACGGAAAAAATTTTGATGCCGGGGATTCCACCAAGTAACTCCTTATATTCGCCCTTTACGGGCTCGACAACCAGCATTTTTATACCCACCTTATATAGAGCAGATAATAACATTGCAATCAATGTGCTTTTTCCAACACCGGTTGTGCCTGTGACCAATGTGTGCGCTGCCAAACTATCAATATCCAGTTTGACAGGAGTATTTTCAATCTGCCCCATATGCCGAATTTTTCCAATTCGCATGACGCGGGTGCTTGGTTTCATTTGAGACGAATAATATACATCTCTGCCGAACGAAGCCATTTTGATTACAGATACGCCACAGACACTTTTTCGGGGGAAATTCATAATCAAAGGAAGCTCGTTGCCGCTAATAATTAAGCCGGCGTTGCACAAATGACCCGACTTCATTTTAAAGATGGGCATACGGGCATTCGCCAGAGCATTTAAGATATTCGACACATCTTTTGGACGCTGTGGATCCCAATAATTTATATAAGACATGGAATTTCCGGTATTTGACCCACAGGAGAGCGCCTTATATATATTGGCGGCCACCAGAGCAATATCCAGAGATGGTGCGGAAAAAAAAGCGCAGCATTCCCACAGACCGTAGGTTTCGCCTTCGAGGATTCGTTTGATCTGCTGATCGATGCGATCCAAAAGGTCTTCAACGGATTTGTTTATTTGTGTGATGGTCAATGAATTGCTCTGACCACTTACTTCGCCCTGCGTCAATCCACGCCCGGACTGAACACCTTTTTGCCATGCGGAACCCTGTTGTTTCTGGTAACCTTGTTGCGTGCCGTTGCTTTGAAAGCTGCCATGCTGCAGACCATAGCCTACTCCCAATTGACTGAACTGGGCATGAATGTTAGGGGAGCCGCCTTTTGAGGTGCCGGAGTTCTGAATGGTTCCGTACGAATAACCAGCAGTAATGCTTTCCGTGATGCTGGCTGTTACGCTGGTAGTGAGGCTTCGCTGCTCGGTAACACTTTGGCTTTCACTGTACTGGTAATTAAGGTGTTTTAAGGAGGAAAGAGCAGAGTAGATGTTTTCCAGATTGTTTCGCTGGGAAATCGCATTATTGGAACTGAGCGGATTTGCAACGATCATTGTTGTATACTGTTCGCCGTTCATGGAATCAATAAAACGTTCGATGCCTTGCGTGAAAGTAGTCAAATTGTCTGCACGGCCACGCATGGAAGGTATTTGAGATACCGAAACAACGGACGTGTTTTTGACATTGCCTTGTCCTTGTAAATGCTGGAGAGTCTGCATACATTCTACGTTGTCGAGAGAATGATATTCAGTACCAGAAAAATTGCCATCAATACTGAATTTTAACGCATTTTCAGCCATGGTAGAACTTTCGGGAGCATAAATGCCCAAGTAGATATTAGTACTGGCTCCATCTCCGCAGAGTAACAAAAAACAGGTCTGGCTGATCCTGGAAAGGGTATGAAAGACGCTCAAAATCTGGTTGTGGATATCCTCGGTATTATAAACGATCTTTTTAAGATGGATCATTCGGATTTTTGAAAAGTCGGAATGATCCTGTGGCACAGCTACCGTATCACTTGACGATAAATGCGCCAGGTAATCGCGGTCTATGTACATTTGTGCAGCTTCCAATACGGTTCCGAGGCTGTTCTGCTCGGATTTGATGATAGCGTCAATATCTTCCACTATAACGTCCCTCCCATACAGATCAGGAATACGATCAAAATAAAAATTACGGCACTTATCAGATAGCTTCGTTTGTTTTTTTCGTTATAAGCATACCATACAGAACCTACAAGGCCGGATATTCCACACAGAAACTGACAGTTGTTGTTCATAAGAAACAGTGAACCAATCAATGAAATAATCAGCAAAACCAAAGCGCCCTCCGGCGTTTTGATATCCTGAGGAGCTAAAATGTTAATAGTACAATGCGAATCATCAATAATTGTACCATTGCGATCCAGTAAGATCGCGGTAATTACACAATCTCCCTCACATTTTGGAGTTATCTGCCCATTGTTGGAATCGAAATCCAAAATATTGGGATTGGAAATTTTGTATTTGATCGTTCCTCCCTTTGCACCTTGCGGATATACAACAGCAGATAACCGCTGCGTAGGGTCGGATAGCTTTACAGATACTGATTTGGCAGGGAAGCGAATGGCAGATGGTTTCGCGGAAACATGAATGGACAATCGCTCTTGAATGTTGCCAACAGAATATACAATTTCGCATACACCGGGATTTACTGCTTGAAAAATACCGGATATACCAGATGATATTTTCATGCTGCGGCTTGGAATGATCTGCCATTTGCCAAGGGAGATATTATTTGCATCTTTTGGAAACAGTTCACATCTTACTGTTATTTGATCGCCAACAGTAACATTTGTATTAGAAGCAATCAGATGAATTTTTTGGACCTTTTTATATTTAAATACAGTGATCTTTTTTGATATTCTGATTTCCGGATGGCCTTTTACTTCGGCAATAATTTCGGCAGTTCCCTCACCAATCGGTTTGATGACACCTCCCTCGCCCAGCAAAGCGATTTTGCCATTACTGGAATATATTCGACATGGAATGTTTTTGGGAAACCGCGTTAATTTGAAGCTTCCGAACATGCTGAGTTCAATGGGAGTTGTAACAGATAAATCCAGATAGGGGATGCCATCACATAAAGCATCTGTTAACTTTAAAGCAGTAGGATAATCAATGGTACTCCATTTCCGACAACTCTTTAAACTCTGGATCATGGGGGAAGCATATACAGGAAAAAGAACATCTGAAATCCAGGATTTGATCAGGTTGGAAAGTTTGTGTGTCTCACAGGAGAATAGAAAATGACCATGCTGCTCCTCAAGAAACCGCAAATTGGTATTTTTTATAAGAACGACCAATTTGGGCAAAGAGCTGTTTTTTCCATTGACGATTCGATAATACTCTTCCATGGAGGAGAGAATGATGACATTTGATGTATATTGGATCGTGTCTCGTATACGTAAATAAATGGGTAACACTTTTAAATCCAGATACTGGAAGGCATGGTTGTTGTCAATGAAATTCTTTATTTCAGGAAGTTTTGTACGATCGAATGAAATTTCGATTTCACAGTTTCTTGCCTTGAATTGCGAAAATTGTACCAGTTCGTCCAGAAGATACATCCGATCAACACCTGTAATGATTTCAGGTTCAAAGGAGAAGTGAGAACAGCCAGTTTGAGAACATAATTCCTTTTCTAATAGAGCATTTAAAATCTGTCCACCCACAAAATGCATACGATACATTCCGTTTGCCTCATGAAAGCAATAATCCGCAATGTTTTTGTACCATTGCCAAAATGGGACACTATTACAATGGGAGAACTGACTATATTTACTGACGATGCTTCCATTTTGTTTGACGGTGAGCGTTGACTTCATGGAATTATATTCTGCATAAAAATTGACTTCCATTACAGTGTTACCTCTTTTTTATACTTTTCAAGGATTTTACTGGTGCGCTGTGGAATACATGTATTCGTAAAATATAGAACCAGCTCTCCATACTCGTTCAAAGGAAGGGTGGAGATCAGATCACACGTGGATGTTTGCAATCCAATCAATTTATCGTGGATCACAGGATAGTTACTGTTACTTCGCAGGGGATTATAGCTGTGGGTTTCAATATCTTTTCGCAGATCGTCACAAGCATCGACCAAATATATCCACTGCCCAAGATTGTTTGCGACCCTTGCTATTATTTCGGCAATAGGGCCATCCATAGAAGCCAGAAAAGGGAATGTGAGACTTGCAATAATATCCCCGCAGGCACAAAGTAGTTGATCCAATCTGCAGGTGTCAGATTTTTCCAAAGTGTAAAAAGCAATCAGTCTGGATTGAATCTGTTGTTCGTACTCGGATAATTCTTCAGTAGCCTTTTTGTTCAGGTTGTGTAGCAGGCGGTCGAAAAATTTCCAGACAAAAGTACCATTGTCGTTTACGTTGTCTTTTATCTCAGAACTGGCAACAATAATGGAGATATTTGCAGCAGTTTCAACATCAACGCTTAGATAATCCAAAAACGGAACCCTTACGAAAGGCGTCAGACTACATGATCCATGAAATATCTCGTTTTGATTTTCGTTTACAGAGAGAACCAGCAACAACAGAAACGTAACTTCATAATTTAAGCAGGCAACGCCTCGATAGCCATATTTTCTCTTTAAAGCATGGCACAGGCCGCAATACAGAGCACGGTATTGCTCTTTGATCTTTTTGGGGGCATTCTTTAATTGGGGATGCAAATAACCTAACATATTCTCCTCAATAACAAGAAGGGGTTGACCTTCTATCCCAGCTATATTTTTTCATATCTTTGTCGGAATGAAGGAAATCGGTCTGGGTTGCTTTTCCATTATAATGAGCATATTCCAGCTCAGCCGTCACATCTACATGTCGGAGCCCGCTTCTGGTATCAATAATGTTCCACGCATGGGAGCCTGCGTGACCCGGCCCAAAGTTGACATCACCAAAGACAATGATGCATGGGATACCTGCTTCATCGCACAAAAACTTATAACTCTTCGCAATGCCTTCGCATACAGAGACATGATTGCCTCTGCTGAGCGGGCCGATTATGGTCTGGCTGTATGCATCACTTTGCTTGCCGTAAGTTACCTGTCGCGCTAAATAATCAAACAATACCCAAGCATTGTCCTTGTCCGAAAAATGCGGGGGTAATTTTGAAACAATTCTTTTTCTCCAGGCAAATGCTTCGTAAGATAACTGATTGATCTGGTGTTCGTCAAAATAAAAATCGAAATGCAATTTTACCTGTAAAAGACTACGACAAATGGTATAACGGTAATAGTTTACCCAAAAGATTTCAGGATGATCTCGAATGATTGCCGGTACGACCTCCGATATGGCATCGGTTTCGAGAAGCGGAGGTGAAAATAGAACAGTACCTTGATGGGAAAGCCAGCATCGGTAAATACGGTCATAAACAATCTGCTGTCTGGTGCTTAATGTTTCTCGATAGTATTGATATGCCCAACTATACACGGTCCATCTCCTTAATAGACGACTCCGAATTGTTCAAATGCGTTTTCAATAATAATACGACTGGAATCGGCCAGAAATGGTAATATGGATGGGAGCACATAGTATATCCCGACCACTGCTAAAAAGAACTTCAGAGTCTTTCCTAAAACGGCAGCTAGCAGATACTTGCCCCAATTCATTCGCATAACGCCGGCAGCAATGCCAACAATATCAAAAACAGGAAGCGGTAGAAAAGCAAAAATAAAAACCGTCAAAGCATCATGGCTCTGCATCCATTTCAGAACTTTTTTTTCATGGATATCGTTGTCACCAACCCCCTTTCGACCGATCCGACCGCAAAGATAGGAGGACTGCTCACCTAAAGCAGTGCCAAGTCCACCTGCAAGAACGCATAATATGGGATTAAGACTTGAGGCCGCAGCGACAACGATTAGGGTAGAACTGGAGGGAAGAAGGATCGAAACATTGGAAATAGCACACGCAACCGCGACACCTAAATACCCTACAAATGCCATCTGCTGAATCTGCTCCCGAAACAGAATATAAGGAGCAGCCATCAGAACCGCAAATAGGATACCAGCCACAACGGACAGGATTTTTTTTAAGTTGATTTTAGTACGGCTATTCATATCAACCACCCGAAAGCATACCGCAAAGACATGCAATCATAATAATCGCGCTGATGATGTACAAAACGATCGTGACGACAAGGATGACAACAAAAATCACCAACATAATAGCGGCTACAATAAGAGCGGTTCCAAGCGGAACCAAAAATCCCAGTAGCAACCACGGCCATGCATTGTAGGCCTTTTGATAGGATTCCTGTCCGTAATGGGCTATGATGGCACCAGAAATGGCACCTACAATAGCCAGAATAATATAGGCTGCTTCGTAGGATAAAACAATGTCAAAGGAATCATAGCAGATGGGAACGAGGAACTGAGCCATAAAAGGACCACTTATCAGTCCAGCCAGAATACATGTCAGCCAAAGAGGCCAAGATTCTCGACGAATTTTGGTACCCATATTTGGGGTTCCAACAGGTTTATAGGAAGCAACCACGGAAGAAGCGGTGCCTGTCCGCTGTGTAGATGTAGGATTTTTGCCAGAAGAAGCCGAAGGATGTCGGATTTCACACCAAGGACATTTGAAATAACTGGACGGATACAAATGTACATTCGGCATATCCTTTTTGCATTCGGTCATTTTGCTGTTATACAAATTATTTAAAGCAATCTGCCATTCTTCTGCACTGGGTCTTTTGGAAATGGTAGCAGCCTGAACTGCTGTCGAAGAAGAGTAACTGAATGCCCGGTCAAATAACTGTCGGATTTCTTTTGGCAACATCATAACGTCTGGAGCATCCGGAGATGTTGCGCCCGAACCGTTTGTTACATATGGACAATATCCTTTTACAATATTCCGAACCACTGGATTACTGCTGGAGGATGATTGCGATTTGTTCATTCCAACGCATCCGAATGGATGGCAGTTGTTCATCAACAAGTTGAAGATATGAATGGAGAGGGCAAAATTGTCCGTCTGTTTTGTAAAAACACTGGTGGGTTTGGCAAGATTTTTTCCCTGTAGCTCAGGTGGCAGCATCTCCGATACGCCAACAGAACATTTATAAATCTTTCCGTTTTTTTTGTTTGTGATGTTAAAGGAATCTGTGTCGATCAGAGTGACATGTCCTTTTTCATCCAACATAATATTGTTCGGGTTCATATCACCAATAATCGCATTTGTGCGTTGGACAACTTTGACGGCTAAAGCTAAATTATAAGCAATCAAAATGGCCGTCTTCCAAGTGTAATGGGGGTATAATTGGACGCGCTCCCGCTCACGGCTTGCCGCAAATATATGGTATTTGCTGTCGACACGGGGCATTGTATAACCGACAAACTGCCCCTGCTGATCAGACAGAATATCCTGAGGCCACGCAACACTCAGCACTCCATTGATATACGGGTCGACTGGCTGATCCAACATGGTTTCGATTTTCTCTTTTAATTGTTGACGAGGGGCAGGAGATTCCGGTGTGGGAGTGAATTTGCTCTTAAAATAAATTTTAGCCACTAAACTGTGCATTCCGGTAATTTCGTACACCTCGCCTTCTCCGCCGCCGCCCAAACGGCGTCCCAGTGTATAAGAAGTAGCACGATTTCTTCCAAAGTATACCGCCATAATTTTTCCTCTTTATCCGTTTTAAAATATCCGCATATCCGCATAAGGAGCAATCTTTAAGATCATTTTTGCTGTTCATCTGTACCAGACGGATCGGTTCTGTCCATGGAATCTACGGCCATATTCTGCAAGTGAGCTGTGGAGGGATTGCTGCTGGTTGTACTAATTGATGTAGAGCCCGCACGTTGATTCGCAACAGGTGGTTTTTGAACAGATGCATTTTTTACTTTTTTAAAAGTCAGTTGCTTCCGAAAAAGTTTGCCTACGCTATGCGCAGTTCGGAATAGATCTTTAAGGGTTTCCGCAGCCTCAGTACATAAATTGTCGACAACGGTATCTGCTTCATCGACATACGAGATATCTTCCGCATCTTCATCTTCTCTTTTTAGGAATCTTTCATCACGTTCTATGTATGGCTTATTTAAAACGATTTTCTGGTCTTTGTCGGAAGCTGCTACAGGAGCACTAGCTTTCCCTGAGGAATAACCAGCAGCCTGCTCAGTAGGACTTTGATAGGTTCCGGCCTTATATGCGCGGTAATCGGCATATAAATTATCATCCAGTTTTTTTCTTCTCCTTGCGGTGTCTTCATCCCATTTATCAAAATCAAACGGAATCGGAGACAGTTCCTTGAGCAAATCTGGATTTTGAACCACAACAAAACTGATGTCGTCCGTTACGGCATCTCGAAAGCGTTCCTTGGGGTCACCGTGATCTGCAAAATACTGATCCCAATCCAAACGTTGTTTTTCAGCTTCCTCATCGGTAAATGCGGCTTGCGTAAGTGCAGGCTCCAAAAATGGAAAATAGACCCGATTTCCCATGCTTTCGCCATCAACACAATAATCCAGAACACCGTCCGTCATCAATACACAAGAAGCAACTTCCTTTGAACTTTTTCCAAACTGCCACAAAGCAGTTTCTCTTAACGGAAACAGGCTATGGGCATCCTCACCCTTATGCCGGTTGGTGATCATTTCATAATTCCCATCGGAGTATAAAACAACGATACCATCGTCACCAATGTGACCATACCATAGTGTATGTCCGTCATACACTATACCGGTAAGCGTGGAATCGAATTCCAAAAAAGGAAGTTCACGTTTTTCTGCTTCCTTTTCGATCTGAGATAACGCATAATGAAATGAATGCTCGATCAGATGGAGAATACGTTCGCCCGATAATTCCGACAACTGGTTCAGAATGTTATGTTCAACACAACGCAGAAAACTCTGTACGGCAGTTTCTGAACCAAATTGACTGTATTCACAACTGCCAACACCATCGGATACGGCGGCAATCACCAGTTCACAGCCAAAGCGATCGACCTGGATCCGTTTAGAAATACTGAAATCCTGACACGGCATGCTTTTTTCGATGTGTCTTTTGCCTTGTTGCGAAATACTGAAATGTGTCAGCATAACTCTCTTCTCCTTTTATGCAAAGAGGCTGTAGCATTGTTTACATGCTACAGCCTCAATTTCATACAAAAATCAAATTTTCATGTTGTACAAGAGCACTTTTGTCAAAGCACATAGCACAAAATTTATGTTCCAGCAAGTGATATAAATTTTGGAAGATTTATGCCTCAACTTCCATCTGGTACTCAACAGGATTATCTAATTTGACCTTCTGACCAGGATGAGTATTCGAGGTCTGACTCACACTATTGCTCAACCAAACAAATGCATTTTGAAAATTCTCTTTGCTTGCAGTCAGAATATAGCCCTCTAACTTCAACTTCTTGAGCAACTCTTTATCAACTTCATTGCCAATGCCAACAGGGAAAAAGGTGCAATGCTTCCCCTGTTGAGCCTGAATCAAACGTTCAAAAGAGCCGTTGTCCTCATCATTTGCACCACCGTCCGTGAGCATGAACATCCAGGGACGGAAATAAGACGTACAATTGGCTTTGTATTGCTGTTTGCGAGCTTCGAGTTCATTTAAACCCAACTCAACCGCTGCATGCATTGCGGTCATTCCATCGCAATCAAAACGGGGCACCTCATAATCATATGCAGGGCCAAACGGAACCAGAACACGCGCATCATCATCAAAAGTGATCACACAAAACTCAACACGGCCACGAGCCTGATCGTCCAAAGCCTCGACCATCTCCGTTAAACCCTGCCGCAATTGATCCTTGACGGAAGCCATGGAACCGGAGGTATCTACCAATACAACACAGGGCAAATGAATCTCCCCGCCATTCTCAACAGGTTTGTTTAAAGTTCCGCCGCGCGGATTCTCTCGGAACAGGGGCATTTGACTTCCTCCTTTGGTTGCTTTAACACATTACAAAAGCTGTTTGCGGTTTTCTTGCTATAAACATTTCTAATAACTGCAAATATTATAGTGCTTTGTCGATATAATTGTCAATATGTTGAAATGTGATTCGATGGTGAGACAGGCGTTTTCTACGCTATAACCAAAATAGGGTTGACTGTTCTAGGCATATTCACATGTGACATGATGCGCAAAGTTCTCATATTTGAAGATTTCTGTAAACGAGGGTGAAATTAGATTCATTACTCCAAGTTCTTTCCCAGCGGATACGCAGGCTTTTTCAAAGCCTGCAATGCAAATATTCCGCTTAGAAGTATAGCGATTTCAGAACCGAAAGGTGCTTTAGCATAAAGTAACTATCATACAAGAAATTTCGGGACAGGTCGGTGGGAGCAGAACATAATGTATCGGCAACATCCGCAAACTGCATATCGCAAATAGAATGCTTTGATAGGCACTATTTGTGAAAATTGCGATAAGCGGTGGAAAGATGTTTCAGGTGGTCTGGTTCAAAATGAACCAGACCACCTCCACACGCTAAAAAAGGTGCCCACCAGCTTACGGTAAAGCCGTAGGCCAGTGGGCATAGTGTTCTTTATGATAAGGTCAGCAGGTCAATCTTCCAGTCTTCCGTGGTCGCAGCCAAGGGAGAGATAGTGTTCCATCTCTCCACTCAACACAAGCTGTGCGTACTCCAAGGGTTTGTTATACAGCAGCCAGTCCAGTTCCGCCCGCTGCACCGGAGTGTCGGCAAACTCGCCCTCGACCTCATCGCAGTCGATGGCAAGAACCGTTCCACCCTCAAATCTGGCTTCCACACAAGCAGTGTCCATGTTGAATTTGCAACTCAAAAGTTTTATCATTGTTGTCGCCTCCTTAAAATCAATCGTTACAACGTGAATCTACACCCATCCTCATTGTTTTATGTGGGGATGTGTAACTGAGTGGTTCAGGAGAGCGCTTGCATGGCATGCAAGAGGTCACCGGTTCGATCCCGGTATTCTCCACCAAAAAGCACTGTACTTCGTAGGAAGTATGGTGCTTTTCTTTTTGCTGAAGCCGATTTTTGGGGGCTGCATTGCTTCGCCTGCACCGTTTTCAGGCTTTTGCAGGCGGTTCCTATACAACCCCCAACTTTTGACTTTACACCATTTTCAAAAAGGAATGTTTGCCGCTCGGTTTTTCAGCAGGCTGTCGCGTTATCCCCCTCAATAGACGCAGCAAAAGGCGGTGGTCTCCCACAATAAGGGAAGCCGCCGCCTTTGTTGATTATCGGATAAGCCAGCTGTAATCCTGGCTGCAATACTCATATTGTGCAACGGAGTCAATGCGGACGGTTATCACTTGATTCTCCATTTGCTGACTTTAATCCGAATATTCATTTGTGGTTTTCCACAATTTCAGCTTACAAAAAATGAGATAGGCGACCCCTTCCGGGGAAGTCTATCTCATTTTTCGTAGGAGGCTGTTGCAGCAGCCTCGCTCTTTCCCAATACTCTATACACAAAATCAGGCAGTCACACGGCGGGGCATGGCTGCGGGCACAGGCTCCACAAGGGTCGGATGCATTCCCTCTCGATAATCCAGATCGCCCTGATCCAGACCGCGCAGCAAAACCTCTGCGGTGGCAATGTTGGTGGCAATGGGTACGCCGTGCATGTCGCACAGGCGGAGCAGATTCTGCTCCGTGATGCTGGAAGCGTCTGCCTTCAGCGGGTCGCGGAAGAACAGCACCAGATCCACTTCGTCACAGGCAACGCGGGAAGTGATCTGCTGCACACCGCCCAGTTTTCCGGAGAGATAGCAATGTACCGGCAGACCGGTGGTCTGTGCCAGCATCCGTCCGGTGGTACCGGTGGCAATGACTGTGTTTTTGGACAAAATGGCACTGTAAGCAGTACAGAACTGCAGTGCAAGCTCTTTACGGGAATCATGTGCAAGAATGGCGATCGTCATATTGCTCTCTCCTTTGTTCCAAGTATAGTGTTGTGTGTGACGAACAACTTTCTCTTTGGAAAGTGAAATGGAGTGAAATCGTTATCAAATCTTCCAATATAGTTTTACCGCATCGAAATAGGGGTTGTCAAGGGGATTATTGTACTTTTTACAAAACAAAATGGAAAAAGTAAGACTATATCTTTGTGAGAAGTGCGGGAAACTGGGATACATTCATCCATATCAGGGAACGATTTAAACGGGCCTGCTGAAAACAAAATTCAAAAATTGTATTTTATGCAAAAACAGTCTGTCTGTGTGAAATAAAAATACAGGCTGACGCAATTTGCACCAGCCTGTATTTGAAAAAGCTTTTCAGATCCTTTTGCCAAATGACGAATTGAATGGAGAAATCGCTCACTCCCGATCTTCACACGCGGAAGGTAGGTTCAGCGGGTCTGTCCATCGCCGTGGATGATATATTTGTAGCTGCACAGCTCGGCCAGTCCCATGGGGCCGCGGGCGTGGAGCTTCTGGGTGGAAATGCCCATTTCACACCCAAGTCCAAACTCGCCGCCATCCGTAAAGCGGGTGGAGCAGTTCACATACACAGCGGCGCTGTCCACAGCAGCGGTAAACAGGTCCGCGTGGGCCTGTGTCCGGGTCAGGATGGCCTCGCTGTGGCCGGTGGAATGCCGGGCAATATGGTCGATGGCTTCCTCCACGCTGTCCACCACTTTGACGGCAAGGATATAATCCAGAAACTCGGTGTCAAAGTCTTTTTCGCCGGCAGGCGTGCCAGCGATTATGGCGGCGGCGCGCTTATCAAGACGAAGCTCTACCGGATGCAGACCCTTTGCAATGCGGTCCGGGCCAAGCCGCTGGGCCAGACGGGGAAGAAACTCCCCGGCAATGGCAGAGTGCACAAGGCACACCTCCTCGGCGTTGCAGACGCTGGGACGGCTGGCTTTTGCGTTCTCGATGATGTCCAGTGCTTTGGAAAGGTCGGCAGTGTCGTCTACATAGATATGGCAGATGCCGGTGCCGGTCTGGATACAGGGCACCTTGGCGTTCTCCACGCAGGCACGGATGAGCCCTGCACCGCCGCGAGGGATCAGCAAATCCACATAGCCTACGGCGGTCATCAGAGCGTTGGCAGAGGCATGGGTGGTGTCCTCGATCAGGCAGACCGAAGTCTCAGGCAGACCGGCCTTTTTCAGGCCCTGCCGCAGAACGGTGACGATGGCGTTGGCACTGCGCCAGGCCTCCTTGCCGCAGCGCAGGATGCAGGCGTTGCCGCTTTTGATGGCAAGGGCGGCGGCATCGCTGGTCACGTTGGGACGGCTCTCGTAGATGATGGCGATCACGCCCATCGGTACGGCGGTCTTTTCGATCACAAGGCCGTTGGGGCGCTCTACCCGGTTCAGCACCCGGCCCACCGGGTCGGGCAGGGCGGCAACCTCGCGGATGCCCTGCGCCATGGCTTCGATGCGCGGAACGGTCAGGGCCAGACGATCCAGCATCACATCGCTGATGTGCCCTTTGGCAGCAGCCATGTCCTCGGCGTTGGCGGCAAGGATGGCAGACTGGTTCTGCGCATCGCATAAAGCGTCCGCCATGCCCAGCAGGGCAGTGCTGCGGGCAGCGTTATCGGCCAGTGCAAGGGCGCTTTTGGCGCTGCGGGCCGCTTCCAGAATTTGCTGTGTCGTCATAGGTTCAGTCCTCCTTGTGGCCGGTAAAGCGGGTACCTGCGGGCTTGCCCGCGGCAATGTCATACAAAAGTTCCGGGTGTGCACCGTTCGCAATGACCATGTCGGCACCGCTGCCGGTCACCATGCGGGCGGCGCGCAGCTTGGTGGCCATGCCGCCGGTGCCAAGGGCGGAGCCCGCGCCATCGGCCAGTGCCATCACCGCAGGGGTGATCTCCCGCACCAGCGGGATGAGCTTTGCATCCGGGTGGGTGTGGGGATTGGCCGTGTACAGGCCGTCGATGTCGCTCAGCAGCACCAGCAGGTCGGCCTGTGCACAGCAGGCCACGATGGCCGCCAGTGTGTCGTTGTCGCCGATAGAGGTGATCTCATCGGTGGCAACGGTGTCGTTCTCATTGATGATGGGCAGTGCACCCAGCTCCAAAAGGCGGGACAGGGTGTTCTGGAAGTTCACCCGGCGCTCAGTGTGCTCCACGTCCACGCCGGTGAGCAGGATCTGCGCCACAGTGTGATTGTAGGCATTGAACAGACGATCGTAGGTGTACATCAGCTCACACTGTCCCACAGCGGCACAGGCCTGTTTGGTGGAGGTGTCCTTTGGGCGGGTCGGCAGAGAAAGCTTGCCTACGCCCATGCCGATGGCGCCGGAGGACACCAGAATGACCTCGTGGCCTTCGTTTTTCAGGTCGCTCAAAACCTCGACCAGCTGTTCGGTGTGGCGGATGTTCAGCCGCCCGGTGGCGTATGCCAGAGTAGAAGTGCCTACTTTCACAACGATGCGCATGATTCCATTAACCCTTTCCCATTTCCTTAGTCTTATTGTACGAGGCGATGACGGCATCCATCACCGCACCGCGCAGGCCGCGCTCTTCCAGCACGCGCACGCCCTGAATGGTGCTGCCGCCGGGGCTGCATACGGCATCCTTGAGTTCGCCGGGATGCTTTCCGCTTTCCAGAACCAGCTTTGCGCTGCCCAGAACCATCTGTGCGGCATATTCCTGCGCTTTGGTGCGGGGCAGGCCGCAGGCCACACCGCCGTCGGCCAGAGCCTCAATAAACTGGTACACCCATGCCGGGCCGCAGCCGGAAACGCAGCTGGCAGCATCGATCAGACTTTCTGGCACGGCGTCCAGACGGCCCGCAGGAGCCATGATCCTGAGGAACGCTTCCTCTTCCTCTGCGGTAACGTTGGAAGAGCAATACTGGATCATGCCTTCGCCCACCGATGCCGGGGTATTGGGCATGATGCGGATCACAGGAAAGTCCTCACCGGCCAGCTCCTGAATGCGGGCGATCGAAAGGCCTGCTGCCATGCTGCACAGCACAAAGCGCTTGGGGCGCTCGTCCAGCGTGAATCTGAGCGGCTCCAGCAGTGCTTCCATCATCTGAGGCTTCACGGCCAGAAAGATCAGGTCGCAGTCACCGGCCACCTCAGCATTGGTGGCCGTTTTGCAGCCCAGTTCCTTGGCCAGTGCCTGCGCCTTGGCCGCAGTGCGGTTTGCCAGAAAAACCTTCTTAGGGTCAACAGCTTTGCAAACGGCACGGGCGATGGCTCCGCCCATGTTGCCGCAGCCCAGAAAACCAATGGTATCCATCATAGTTTGTACCCTCCCTCAAAACAGCACTTAATTCACAGCCGTCTGCTCCCATTCTAAGCGCAGAGAGATATAAAATCAAGGGCCTTTTCCGCTTTTTTGCCGGAAGAAGCCGCTTTTGCAGGCATTGCACACCGCCGGAAGGGTCTTTTGGGGGAAGAAAAATGGCTTTTGAAGCGAGAAACTGCCGGAGTGAAACACAGGAAGTCGTTCTTTGTTTACAAAATGGACAGAATCAATGCTTGCAATCGGGACGGCTTTTGCGGTATTATTAATGTACAAAGCTGCCAATCGCCGTACGCAGCGGGAAAAATTTCTACGGTCGGGAAAGGAAGGTTTTTGTGTCACAAACAACGAAGCGGGCACTGGAAGCATCGCTGAAAAAGCTGCTGCTGGAAAAGCCCCTCAATAAGATCACGATCAACGATATCACCGAGGACTGCGGCGTGAACCGCATGACCTTTTACTACCACTTCAAGGATATTTACGACCTGGTGGACTGGATCCTGACGGAAGATGCAACCAAGGCGATGGAAGGTTGCCAGAGCTTTGATACATGGACCGAAGCGTTTCTGGACATCCTGCACCAGATCCGGGATAACAAAGCACTGGTGCTGAACGTATACCGCTCTGTGGGCCGTGAACAGGTGGAGCAGTATCTCTACAAGCTTCTGGACCCCATGCTGAAGGAATTTGCGGATCGCGAATGCCGCGATATCACCGTGCAGGACGATGACAAGCAGTTTGTGGTGGATTTTTACAAATATGCGCTGGTGGGCGTGGGGCTGGAATGGATCCGCCGGGACATGAAAACGGATCCTGCTGTGATGGTAGAACGTACGGGACGGATGCTGCAGGGGGATCTGCGCCGCGCGTTATGCCGCCTTGCCAGCAATAAGATCCATCTGGAACAGGACGGCTGAACCGGAAGAACGACAAAATTTTATCATAATCTGCGCCGTGATGGGTTTTCTATCACGGCGCTTTTTCTGTTTATGGCGCACGTTTGTTAAAAATGGTATGATGTTGGCAACAAAAGAGATTTCCGAAAATGTTGTTTGGAGGAAAAGGATTATGAATACTTCTGTTGAGAATCTGACTCATAAAATGCAGCGCGCTGCCGTTGGTAAAATGGCAGACGTGGTGCTTTCTCATGCCGATAAAGACCGTCAGAAAACCGTGGGACAGCTGGTGGATGTTGCAAAGCAGTTCTATGGCAGCTCGTTCAGCGACGAGGCCTACGAGCACGCTAGGCAGACCCTGACCGACCCCGACAGCAAGTGGTCCAAGCTCATCAACTGTGTGCTGGATCAGACCGACCCCAACGTGGCCCGCACCACGGCACTGAATCTGGGCTACGAAGCCTTCTTCCGCGGCACTAAGACCATCCGCGAGAACCGCGTGAAGTACCAGTGCAACATTCCGTGGCTGATCCTGTTCGACCCCACCTCTGCCTGCAACATGCATTGCGTGGGCTGCTGGGCTGGCGAGTATGGCCACAAGAACAACCTCAGCTTTGAGGATATGGACAAGATCATTACCGAGGGCAAGGAACTGGGCGTATACCTGTACATGCTGACCGGCGGCGAGCCGCTGGTGCGCAAGGCCGATATCCTGAAGCTGGCGGAGAAGCACAACGATGTTGAATTTGCCATCTACACCAACTCCACCCTCATTGATGAGCCCTTCTGCAAAGAGGTGGTGCGTCTGGGCAACATTGCCTTCATGCTGTCCATCGAGGGCACCCCGGAGACCAACGATGCCCGCCGTGGTGAGGGGCACTATGCCGCTGTCATGAACGCGATGGATCTGCTGAAGAAGTACGGCATCATCTTTGGCACCTCCATCTGCTATACCCGTGATAACATCGAAGCTGTCACCAACGACGAGTTCATGCGTTTCCTGTGTGAGAAGGGGGCGCACTTCGGCTTCTACTTCCACTACATGCCCGTGGGCAACGAGGCAGCACCGGAGCTGATGCCTACCCCGGAGCAGCGCAAATATATGATCGACCGCATCCGCTATCTGCGCTCGGAGGCCTGCGATATCCCGTTCTACCCCATGGACTTCCAGAACGACGGTGAGTTTGTGGGCGGCTGCATTGCCGGTGGCCGCAACTACTTCCACATCAACTCGGCCGGTGATGCAGAGCCCTGTGTGTTCATCCACTACTCCAATGCCAATATCCACGACCAGAGCATTCTGGAGATCCTGCACAGCCCGCTGTTCATGGCTTATCACAACGGCCAGCCCTTCAACAAGAACCATCTGCGTCCCTGCCCGATGCTGGAAAACCCCGAGCTGCTGCAGAAGATGGTGCACGAGACCGGTGCCCACAGCACCGACCTGCAGTCCCCGGAAAGCGTAGAGCACCTGTGCGAGAAGTGCAAGAGCTACGCCGCCAACTGGCAGCCCACTGCGGACGAGATCTGGTCCCACACCAAGATCCGCGAAAGCCGCTACGAGAACTACAAGGATTGGAAGCCCTCGCAGCCCATTGAAAAGTAATCTTCGGCAAACATCATCATAAAAAGCAAAGGCCCTGCGCTCGAAAGAACGCAGGGCCTTTGTGATACAGGGCAGGGGAAATGCTTATTGCTTTTCGGCAGACGGTTCCGGGGCAGGCGAAGCGTCGTCCTCCGGGTCGCCGAAATTGTCGTGGTAGGTCTGAAGCATGTCGAGCTCTGCATTGCGCTTCAAGCCGTGGATGACCAGCTTTTTGATGATGTCATAGATGACAGCAAACAGGGGTACACCCACGATCATGCCCACAAAGCCCCACAGACCGCCGAACAGCAGGATGGCGAACAGGACCCAGAAGCTGGAAAGACCGGTGGTGTTGCCCAGGATCTTGGGGCCGATCACATTGCCGTCCAGCTGCTGCAGGACCAGCACGAACAGCACGAACCACAGTGCCTTGATGGGGTTCTGGATGAGAATGAGCAGGGTGGCCGGAACCGCACCGATGAACGGGCCAAAGAAGGGGATGACATTGGTCACACCGATAATGACCGACACCAGCAGTGCACTGGGGAATTTGAAGATCAGGCAGCCGATATAGCACAGCACGCCGATGATGGCGGAATCCATGATCTTGCCGTTGATGAAGCCGCCGAACATCTTATCGGCATACTTCGCTTCTTCCTTGATGAGCTCTGCCCAGCGGGGCTTGAAGATGCTGTAGAGCACCAGCTTGCCCTGCTGCACAAAGCGCTTGCGGCTGGCCAGCATGTACACGGCCACGATGATGCCGATGACCAGATTCTTGGCTACCGTTACAATGTTCAGCACACCAATGGCGGCACCGCTGACGATGTTCTGCATGGAGGGCAGGAGCCGGGTCTTGATCAGATCATCGAAATTGGTGCTGATGGTGGCATAAGCAGAGTTGAGCATGTTCATGATCTGCTGGTTGTTCTCAATGAACTCCACATGATTTGCCCACTGCACGAACTTTGCAAGGTTGCGCTGTGCAGTGTAGTACAGGGTGGTCACGCTGGTGATGAGCTGCGGAATGATCATCATGCACAAAGCGTAGATGAGAAGCAGACCGAACAGGATGGTCAGTGTAATAGACAGCACATTGACCAGACCATGCATCTTTTCCGGAATGAAGCGGCGCAGAAAGCTCTCGATGGTGTTGCATACGGGCTTGAGCAGGTAGGCGATGACGGCACCGTAGATGAACGGCATCAGAATGCCGGTCAGGGTCGAGATCGCGTTGCCAAAACCGTCAAAGCGGTAGATCAGGAAGAAAAAGATGATGCTCAGGGAGATCGCTCCGAACCCGGCCAGCATCCCGTAAAGATAGGGCTTGATGTGCGGCTTTTTGTCCATCATGTGATAAACTCCATTCCTGCCGCAGGCAGCAGGAATACCCACGGCACATGTTAGATTTTGTTGCTCCTGCGCCAGATATGCATCTTTTCGGCTTCCTTGATAAGGTCTTCGCGGAAGTCGGGATGTGCAACGTTGATCAGGGCTTCAGCCTTTTCCCAGGTGGTTAGGCCCTTCAGGTTCACGCAGCCGAACTCCGTGCACAGGTAGTGGATGTTGGCACGGGTGTCGGTGATGATGCTGCCGTTTTCCAGAGTGGGACGGATGCGGCTCTCCATCTGGCCGGTCTTCTTATTAAAGAAGGTGGAGGACAGGCAGATGAAGCTCTTGCCGCCCTTGGAAAGGTATGCGCCCAGAACGAAGTCCAGCTGACCGCCGGCACCGGAGATGTGCTTGAGACCTGCAGTCTCGGCGTTCACCTGACCGAACAGGTCGATGTCCACAGCGTTGTTGATGGAGATAAAGTTATCCAGTGCGGAGATGCTGCGGATATCGTTGGTATAGTCCACGGGAGCAGACATGCACTCCGGATTATCGTTCAGGTAATCGTACATCTTCTGGGTGCCGGCACCAAAGGCGTAGACCTGACGGCCCTTGTCCAGCTGCTTGCGTGCACCGGTGATCTTGCCGGCCTTGGCGATATCCACAAAAGCGTCCACATACATTTCGGTGTGCACGCCCAGATCCTTCAGGTCGCTCTGTGCGATCAGGCTGCCGATGGCATTGGGCATACCGCCGATGCCCAGCTGCAGGCAGGCACCGTTGGGGATCTGCGGAACGATCAGGTTGGCGACCTTCAGATCCACTTCGGTAGCAGCACCGGGAGCGGCCATCTGGCCGATGGGGGGATTCTCACCTTCCACGATGCCGGTGACCTGAGAAATGTGGATGCAGTTCTCCATGCCGCCAAGGCAGCGGGGCATGTTCTTGTTGACCTCAACAACGATCTTCTTGGCTTTTTCGCATACGGCGCCCAGATGAGATGCACTGGGGCCGAAGTTGAAATAGCCGTGCTCGTCCATGGGGGTCACCTGGAACACGGCCACATCCAGCGGGTCCGGGCTCTCACGGTAGTAACGGGGCAGCTCGGAATAACGGATGGGGGAGTAAAAGGAGAAACCCTGTGCAATGGCCTTGCGCTCAATGCCGCCCATGTGCCAGCTGTTCCAGGTCATGTGTGCGGCGGGGTCGTCGATCTGGAAGATCGCGGGCACCCACATCAGGATGCCGCCGCGGAAGTTGACGCCCTCCAGCTCCGGCAGACGCTTTGCAAGCTCGGCATCCACCGCCACGGGAGTGTTCACTGCCCAGCCGTAGTCCACCCAGTCACCGCTTTTGACCAGTGCGGCAGCCTGAGCGGCGGTCATTTTTTTCTGAGCATACAGTTCCGTAAAATCCATTATAAACCATCCTCTCCTATAATAACATAAAGGAATTGTAAATTTATCATTTACACTTCCTGCACGGACAGATCTTTGCAGGTTATTTACCGGTTTTTGGTAGTTTGCACACAACTCTGACATAGTCGTGTGGTATCCTGACAGACAGCAGGGAAAGCTGCCGGACAGTTCGGCAGACCTGCACAACTTAGTTATAACATTAACAATGTGTAGAATCAATAGTTTATCGTGAAAATTTTGGCTGACTGTCAATATTTACAAAATTTAGAGCAATTTTGGAGGATTGTTTGGTGCGGTGAAACCAAAAATCTTTGCAAAAGGACTTGATAAAATTTTGACGATGTGATTTACTTATAGCGTAGCAAGTTGCCGCGATGTGGCACAGCGTTGATTGTTTAAATTTTAACGATAAAACGTACAGCTTGCACAAAATCTTGCACCCAAGACTGGAAAGTGCTATCATGGCAGAACCAAAACGCGCTTTTCACAGCGCTCAAGGAGGACACCAGACGATGGCAACAGCAGTTTATCCCGGTTCGTTCGACCCGGTCACAAAAGGACACCTTGATATCATCAAGCGCGCAGCAAAGATCAACGATCATTTGATCGTGGCAGTGCTCAACAACAGCGCAAAGAATCCGCTCTTCACCGTAGAAGAGCGCGTAGAGCTGCTCAAGGAGTGCTGCAAAGGCATCCAGAATGTTTCGGTGGAGAGCTTCGACGGCCTGACCGTGGAGTTCGCCAAGAAGCGGCACGCTTCGGTGATGGTACGGGGACTGCGGGCTGTGACGGACTTTGAAAACGAGATCCAGCTTGCGCAGACCAATCACGCACTGATGCCCGGCATTGAGACCATGTTTCTTGCCACCAGCATCAAGTGGAGCTACCTTTCTTCTACGATCGTGAAGGAGGCAGCGTATTACGGCAGCGACATCGGCAAGTTCGTTACCCCCAATGTGGAAAAGGCGGTCAACGAAAAGTATGCGCTGATCCGGCAGGGAAAAGACCCTGAAAAATAATTTGCAGAAATGCCCAAGGGCGTTTTGATAAAAAGGCAATCGAAAAGCAACACATACACAATTCAGGAGGCTATTCACATGAAAAAGATCGTTATCGCATCTGCATGCCGTACCGCTATTGGCAAGTTCGGCGGCACTCTGGCAAACGTTCCCGCAGCTGAGCTGGGCTCCATTGTCATCAAGGAAGCCCTGAACCGTGCAAACGTCGCACCTGAGCAGGTCGATCATGTTTACATGGGCTGTGTCATTCAGGCTGGTCTGGGCCAGAACGTTGCACGTCAGGCCGCTCTGAAGGCTGGTCTGCCCATCGAGACCCCGGCTGTCACCGTCAACGTGGTGTGTGGCTCCGGTCTGAACTGCGTCAACATGGCTGCTCAGATGATCGAGGCAGGCGATGCTGATATCGTGGTCGCAGGCGGCATGGAGAACATGGATATGGCTCCCTTCGCACTGCAGAAGGCTCGTTACGGCTACCGCATGGGCGCTCCTATGGGCAAGAGCGAGATCGTGGATACCATGGTCAACGATGCTCTGTGGGATGCCTGCGGCTTCAACAAGCACATGGGCATGACCGCTGAGAACGTCTGCACCAACGAGACCTATCAGAAGAAGTACGGCTACAGCCCCATCACCCGTGAGATGCTGGACGAGTTCTCATACAACAGCCAGCTGAAGGCTGACAAGGCCATCAAGGACGGCGCTTTCAAGGACGAGATCGTTCCCGTTGTGATCAAGGGCAAGAAGGGCGACACCGTGTTCGATACCGATGAAGGCCCCCGTCTGAGCGCTCCTGAAGTGCTGGCAAAGCTGAAGCCCGCTTTCACCAAGGACGGCATCGTGACCGCCGGCAACTCTTCCGCCATCAATGACGGCGCTGCTGCTCTGGTCATCATGAGCGAGGAGAAGGCTAAGGAGCTGGGCGTGAAGCCTCTGGCTACCTGGGTCGCCGGTGCTCTGGCAGGCGTTGAGCCCGAAGTCATGGGCCTGGGCCCCATCGCCGCTACCAAGAAGGTCATGGCAAAGACCGGCATGAGCGTTGCTGATATGGATCTGGTCGAGGCAAACGAGGCCTTCGCAGCACAGTCCATCGCTGTCGGCGAGGCTCTGGGCTTCGATAAGGATAAGCTGAATGTCAACGGCGGTGCCATCGCTCTGGGCCACCCGGTCGGCGCTTCCGGCGCTCGTATCCTGGTCACCCTGCTGTATGCTATGAAGCACCGTGGTGCTCACAAGGGTCTGGCTACCCTGTGCATCGGCGGCGGCATGGGCTGCGCTACCATCGTTGAGATGGACTAAACTCCATTACTGGAAAGCCTGACTGAATGACAGACCCGGGCAGGGGAGGAACCGGAGAGCCTGCTCTGGCCCGGGGGCTGTTTATGATAACTGATAAGATTTGAATAGGAGGTTTTCACAATGGCATTTGTAAAAACCGAGGTGCAGGGCGCAGTTGAGATCATCACCATCGACCGTCCCAAGGCACTGAATGCCCTGAACCCCGAAGTCCTGGCAGACCTGAAGGCTGCATTTGAGGCTGTGGATCAGGAGACTGTCCGCTGCATCGTTCTGACCGGCGAAGGCGACAAGAGCTTCGTGGCAGGCGCTGATATCGGATCCATGAGCACCATGACCAAGGCAGAGGGCGAGGCCTTCGGCAAGCTGGGCAATGATGTGTTCCTGATGATCGAGAGCTTCCCCATCCCCGTCATTGCAGCCGTGAACGGCTTTGCACTGGGCGGCGGCAACGAGCTGGCAATGAGCTGCGACATCCGCATCTGCTCTGACAACGCTGTGTTTGGTCAGCCTGAAGTTGGTCTGGGCATCACCCCGGGCTTCGGCGGCACCCAGCGTCTGGCACGTCTGGTCGGCATGGGCATGGCAAAGCAGCTGGTCTACTCTGCTCTGAACATCAAGGCAGACGAGGCTCTGCGCATTGGCCTGGTGAACGCTGTGTATCCGCAGGCTGAGCTGATGGAGAACGTGCTGAAGCTGGCCGGCAAGATCGCAAAGAACGCACCCATCGCTGTACGCAACTGCAAGAAGGCAATCAACGGCGGCATCAGCCTGCCCATCGAGAAGGCTGTTGAGGTCGAGGAAAAGCTGTTCGGCGACTGCTTCGAGACCCACGATCAGGTGGAGGGCATGAGCTGCTTCCTGTCCCGTGAGAAGCCGAAGCCCAAGGCAGTATTCACCAACAACTAATCCATTACTACATAATTTTTGATATTAAAGGAGAGGTTTCCTATGAAGATCGGTGTTATCGGCGCTGGCACCATGGGCCAGGGCATCGCAAAGGCATTTGCACAGGTTGAGGGCAACACCGTTGCTCTGTGCGACATCAAGCAGGAGTGGGCCGAGAATGGTCTGGCAAAGATCAAGAAGGGCTACGAGAAGCTGGTTGCTAAGGGAAAGATGACGCAGGAAAAGGCAGACGCTATCGTTGCTGCCATCACCCCGGGCCTGAAGGAAGACCTGTGCGCTGACTGCGATCTGGTCGTTGAGGCTGCTTTTGAGGATATGAAGGTCAAGCAGACCACCTTCGGCGAGCTGGATAAGATCTGCAAGCCTGAGTGCATCTTCGCTTCCAACACTTCTTCTCTGTCCATCACCGAGATCGGCAAGGGCGTTAGCCGTCCGCTGGTCGGCATGCACTTCTTCAACCCCGCAGACCGCATGAAGCTGATCGAGGTCATCGCAGGCTGCAACACTCCCGCTGAGACCGTTGAGAAGATCAAGGAGATCTCCGTTGCCATCGGCAAGCAGCCGGTTCAGGTCAACGAGGCTGCAGGCTTCGTCGTCAACCGCATCCTGATCCCCATGATCAACGAAGCAGCCTTCATCAAGATGGAAGGCGTTTCCGATATCGCCGGCATTGACACTGCCATGAAGCTGGGTGCCAACCACCCCATGGGACCCCTGGAGCTGGGCGACTTCATCGGCCTGGATATCTGCCTGGCTATCATGGACGTGCTGTACAAGGAGACCGGCGACAGCAAGTACCGTGCATGCCCGCTGATCCGTAAGATGGTCCGCGGCGGCAACCTGGGCTGCAAGAGCGGCAAGGGCTTCTACGTTTACAACGCAGACCGCACCAAGACCCCTGTTGACCAGCTGTAAATTCTGATAAACGTTTCTCCCGACTATGGAAACACGGCCGGGAGGAATTTGTTTGCACCGGGCAATTCCGGTAAATGAAAAAGACCCGTTAGGAGGATATAGCGATGGATTTTACTCTGTCCAAGCAGCAGCAGATGGTACAGAAAATGTACCGCGAGTTTGCTGAGAACGAAGTCAAGCCCCTGGCAAAGAAGGTTGATGCGGAAGAGTACTTCCCCAAAGAGACCGTCGAAAAGATGGGCAAGCTCGGCATGATGGGCATTTATTTCCCGACTGAGGTCGGCGGTGCAGGCGGCGATGTGCTGTCCTACGTCATGGCAGTGGAAGAGCTGAGCAAGGTCTGCGGCACCACCGGTGTCATCGTCTCTGCTCACACCAGCCTGTGTGCTGCTCCTATTTATGAAAATGGTACTCCCGAGCAGAAGGCAAAGTATCTGCCCAAGCTGTGCAGCGGTGAGTGGCTGGGTGCTTTCGGCCTGACTGAGCCGGGTGCCGGCACCGACGCACAGGGCCAGCAGACCATTGCAAAGGAAGAGGACGATTGCTGGGTGCTGAACGGCTCCAAGATCTTCATCACCAATGCAGGCTTTGCAGATGTGTTCATCGTCATTGCCGTCACCGACAATGTGCTGGACAAGAAGGGCCGTCCCACCAAGCTGTGCTCTGCTTTCATCGTGGAGCGTACCGACCCGGGCTTCTCCGTCGGTAAGGCTGAGGACAAGATGGGCATTCGCGGTTCTTCTACCTGCGAGCTGATCTTTGAGGACTGCCGCATTCCGAAGGATCGTATGCTGGGCGTGCGCGGCAAGGGCTTCCAGCTGGCTATGGCTACTCTGGATGGCGGCCGTATCGGTATCGCATCTCAGGCTCTGGGCATTGCCGAGGGCGCTCTGGAAGAGACCGTGGCTTACGTCAAGGAGCGCAAGCAGTTCGGCCGTGCCATTGCGGCTTTCCAGAACACTCAGTTCGAGCTGGCTGAGATGAAGGCACGCGTTGAGGCTGCAAAGTATCTGGTCTACGCTGCTGCTCTGAAGAAGCAGGAAGCAATGGATGGCAAGAAGGTCCGTTACAGCGTCGAGGCTGCTCAGGCAAAGCTGATCGCAGCCCGCACCGCAAGCGATGTGACCCGCCGCTGCCTGCAGCTGTTCGGCGGTTACGGCTACACCCGTGACTATCCCATCGAGCGCATGATGCGTGATGCCAAGATCACTGAGATCTACGAGGGTACCAGCGAAGTGCAGATGATGGTCATTTCCGGCGCGCTGCTGAAGTAAGGGAGGCAAGAGTTACAATGAAAGCAATTGTTTGTGTAAAGCAGGTTCCTGATACCTCCGGCAAGGTGTCCGTCAAGCCCGATGGCACTCTGGACCGTGCTTCGATGGCTACCATCACCAACCCTGATGACCTGAACGCTCTGGAGGCTGCTCTGAAGCTCAAGGACGCTACTGGCTGCGAAGTCGTTGTTGTTACCATGGGTCCCCCGCCGGCAGAAGGCATGCTGCGTGAGCTGCTGGCCCGCGGTGCAGATAAGGCTGTTCTGGTCTCCGGCCGTGAGTTCGGCGGTTCCGATACCTTCGCAACCAGCCAGATCCTGGCTGCTGCCGTCAACAAGATCGGTGTCGGCCCCGAGGACGTTGTGTTCTGCGGCCGTCAGGCAATCGATGGTGATACCGCTCAGGTCGGTCCTCAGATCGCTGAGAAGCTGAACCTGCCTCAGGTCACCTATGTGGCTGACATCCAGAAGGATGGCAACACCCTGACCGTGAAGCGTATGCTGGAAGACGGCTACATGATGGTCAAGGTGCAGACTCCCTGCCTGCTGACCTGCATCAAGGAGCTGAACCAGCCCCGTTACATGAGCGTGAACGGCATCTTCACCTGCTACGACAAGCCGATGGAAGTGTTTGATTACAACGCACTGAAGGACGATCCGCTGATCGAGGTCGATACCATTGGTCTGAAGGGTTCTCCGACGAACGTCTTTAAGTCCTTCACTCCTCCGCAGAAGGGCGCAGGCACCATGCTCAAGGGCGACGATACTGCCGCACAGCTGGCTGGTATCCTGGCCAAGAAGCACCTGATCTGATGAAAGGAGCATAGGATTACAATGGCTGATTTTAACGAATACAAGGGCGTATGGGTCTTCTGCGAGCAGCGCCAGGGCGCATTGATGCCCACTGATTTCGAGCTGGTGAGCGAGGCCCGCAAGCTGGCTGATGAGCTGGGCTGCGAGGTCACCGGTCTGCTGCTGGGCGACAACGTGGAAGGCATTGCCAAGGAGCTGGGCGGCTATGGTGCCGATAAGGTCATGGTCTGCGACAGCCCCCTGCTGAAGGATTACACCACCGATGCATACGCTAAGGTCGTGTGCGACATGGTCAACGAGTACAAGCCCGAAGTCCTGCTGATCGGCGCAACCAACATCGGCCGCGATCTGGGCCCCCGCTGCGCAGCTCGTCTGCACACCGGCCTGACCGCTGATGCTACCCATCTGGACATCGACACTGCAAAGTACATCGATTTCCTGAAGGAGAGCTCCACCATCGACCTGTCCAAGCAGAAGTTCGATATGGAAGACCGCAACCTGAAGATGACCCGTCCCGCATTCGGCGGCCATCTGATGGCTACCATCATCTGCCCCCGCTTCCGTCCGCAGATGTCCACCGTGCGTCCCGGCGTTATGAAGAAGGCTCCCTTCGATCAGGCCAAGGCTGATGCCTGCCAGATCGTGAAGCCCGCATTCACTCTGGCTGCTGAGGACATCAAGACCGAGGTCCTGAGCGTTGAGAAGGCCGCTGAGAAGCTGGTCGATCTGATCGGCGCAGACGTGATCGTCTCTGTCGGCCGCGGTATCAGCAAGGATGTCCAGAAGGGCATTGAGCTGGCTGAGCAGCTGGCAGCTGCTCTGGGCGGCGGCGTTGTGGGTGCTTCCCGTGCCGTCACCGATGCAGGCTGGATGACCGCTGACCATCAGGTTGGTCAGACCGGCAAGACCGTGCACCCCAAGATCTATGTTGCTCTGGGCATTTCCGGCGCTATCCAGCACACTGCTGGTATGCAGGACTCCGAGTGCATCATCGCTGTCAACAAGAACGAGGGTGCTCCCATCTTCGGCGTGGCTGACTACGGCATCGTGGGCGATCTGTTCAAGGTCGTGCCCGAGCTGATCAAGCAGATCGAGGCAGCAAAGGCTGCTCAGTGATCGCCTGAAGCAAGATCTTTTCAATAGCATAGCCTGAATTGTGGAAGGGCGGCTCTTCGGAGCCGCTCTTCTTTTTTGTTTGTCAAATGCTAAGGTGACGCATAAAAGACGGTGGACAAAACAGCAAGAGGCAGGGCTTCGCCAGAGGTCCTGCCTTTTTGCTCTGTTCGGCGATTCTTTGAACTATGTCCTTTTTGGCGGGGCTTGTTGCATTTTGCGTAATACTCGGTTCAGCCAGAGCAAAGAGTTAGAGTATTAAACTGTACGGAGGGACAGCACAGATGGGTTCGGAAGAACCGTCTGCGCTGTTTTTTGTTACGGATGGTGCTGCAAAAGAGCGGGTGCAGTGCAGGGATAGCCAGAGGAAGAAAAAGCAGCGTCTGAAAGTGCACACAAAGTGCAGCGAAACATGGAAAAACGGCTTTGAGTTAAGAAAAAGACGGAAATACACAATTAAAGCGTAACAAAATCGTGTTGCAAAAGTGAATTTCCGTACAAAAAGTGCCATGAGCAGCCTCCGGAAAAGGACGGATTGCAACATTTGCATAACAATGAAACAACATTTAGAACGTGTTTGAGGCGCTTATAAAGGGCTTTTTAGGAGAAAAAAGTTCTAAAATTTTATGTGATTCATCAAAACATGACTGAATCCCTTGACCATGAGACGCTTTTGTGATACTATTGTTGCACAACAGTTGCACTTGTGAAACGGTAGTGTTGCAAACAAGTTGCAAAAACCTACGGAGGATGTCTTATGGAACTTGAGATGAGGATCGTAAAGAAGGTCGCAGCCGCTGCGATGGCCATGGCTGTGGTTTTTGGTGCCGCATCCCTCAAGCCTGTTGCCGCAAATGCTGCACAGGCCGGGCCTGAGACAGCTTCCGTGATGGAAGAAGAAAACTCCTTCCTGAACCATCAGGATGAAGCTTACCAGAACGAGTTCCTGCGCCGTGTGAACAGCGAGCGCGCAAAGGCTGGCCTGAAGCCTGTTCAGCTGGGTGATAGCAGCCACAATAGTGCTGCTCAGGAGCGCGCGAAGGAACTGGCCTCTTCTTATTCTTATGTTCGTCCCAATGGCCAGCGCGATTTTACCGTCTTCGCAGAAAATGGCATCGATGATGTGTCGATTGGCGAGGACTACATGGCGGGAGTTTCCACCCCCGATGCAGCGGTGGATCAGTGGATGAACATTGATTTTGCCCGTGAGCGCATCCTGAACGCAGATGCGACCACCATGAGCGTGGGCCACTATGAAGGCGGCGTTTACAACAACTACTGGGTGCTGATCTTCTCTTATCCCGAAAACTCTTACACCAGCGACTATCGTCAGAGAGTTCTTGATCTGGTCAATGCAGAGCGCGCAAACTACGGCCTGCAGCCTCTGGTCATGGGTGACGCAAAGCTTACTGCAGCTGCACAGCATCGTGCTGAGGAGATCGCAACTGTGAACTCTCATGTGCGCCCCAATGGTTCCAAGTGGTACACCGTGCTCAGTGAATACGGTGTGACCGATGCTGCTTCCGGTGAGAATGCCGCATGGGGCAGCGTTTCTCCCGAAGAGGTCGTAACGGCATGGATGAATTCCGAAGGCCACCGTGCAAATATTCTGGACCCGGAAGCCCGCGCAATGGGTGTTGGCTACTACTACAACAGCTCCAGCACCTGGGGCCATCAGTGGATCCAGCTCTTTACCAAGTAATCATCGTAATCATATGCTTTCTTCAGAAAAATCGGCTGGGCCGCAGGGCTCAGCCGATTTTTTGTTGTCTTTTTTAAGAGCCGGGGGAGCTGAGGATCCGACCAAAAAGAAATGAAACAGATATCGTGTTCTGCAGTGGTTGCACAACGGCCGATTTATGTTATACTTATTCTGAATAAAAAGCAGGAGGAACCACCGTGGAGGATTACCGCACGATTCGTGGCACGGCCACAGGAGAATACGAAGAGAAGAAGAGCCGCTTCATTGCATCCCTGTCTTTTGCGGACAGTGAGGAAGTTGCCGTTGCATTTCTGGAACAGGTGCGTGCAGCCAACCGGACCGCGCGGCACAATGTATATGCCTACCGCCTGCGGGAAGGCAACCGGGAACGCTACTCGGACGATGGCGAACCGGCAAAAACGGCGGGGACTCCGGCGCTGGAAGTGCTGCAGCACAGCGGTCTGACCGATCTGATCGTGGTGGTGACCCGCTATTTTGGCGGTGTGCTGCTGGGCACCGGCGGCCTTGTGCGTGCCTATACGACGGCCACGGCCCGGGCATTGGAGAACGCCGAGGTGGTCACGGTGCGCAGCGTGGTGGAACTGAGCGTGACGGTGGATTACTCGCTGTATGAGCGGGCCTCGTTGCTCATCGATGCGGCGGGAGCAAAACAGGCCGCACCGCAGTTCACGGACCGTGTGACTCTGTGCTGGCAGATGCCGGAGCACACAGAAGGCCCGCTGCTGGAGCAGCTGCGGGAGCTGACCCGGGGCGGAGCACAGGTCCATGTCTCGGAACCTTTCTACGCACCCTTTTGATAAAAACTGTGTCCATAAGAGGACTTTTGAAAAAACGGGCAAAATTTTGTGAAACGACAGGGTATTTCCCCCTTCGACAAACCGGGTGTGTTACAATTGCCGCGGGCGCAGCAATTGGGATCGGCTGTGCCGAAGCAGAGAGGGGGAATGCTGAAAAAAGGAGGGGATCCTGTATGAATGTACGACAGCGCACGGAAGAAATCGAACGTATGACCTTTGCACCATGGGCGACCTTCAGCGACCAGAGCAGGGGGAGGATGGTGCAGGAGGAACAGGACCCGATCAGGCCGGTGTTCCAGCGTGACCGAGACCGGGTGCTGCACTGCAAGGCCTTCCGCCGCCTCAAGCAGAAAACGCAGGTGTTTCTCTCGCCGGAAGGAGATCTGTACCGGACCCGGCTGACCCATACGCTGGAGGTTTCACAGATCGCCCGTACCATTGCCCGGGCCCTGCGGCTCAACGAGGATCTGACCGAGGCCATCAGTCTGGCCCATGATCTGGGGCATACGCCCTTTGGCCATGCGGGTGAACAGGCGTTGAACGAGCTCTGCCCAGATGGCTTCAAGCACTATATGCAGAGTCTGCGTGTGGTGGACAGGCTGGAAAAGGACGGAAGGGGCCTGAACCTGACATGGGAGGTGCGCAACGGCATCGTGACCCACACCAAGGGGACGTGGGCGGCAACGCCGGAGGGACGCATCGTGCGCATGGCCGACCAGATCGCTTTTGTGAACCATGATATCGAGGATGCCGTTCGTGCCGGGGTGCTGGACCCGGGTATTCTGCCCAAAGAGTGCACGGCTGTGCTGGGCAGGACCAAATCTGCCCGCATCACCACAATGATCAACAGCATTCTGGCCAACAGCAAAGGCGATGTGAAGGTAGGCGCAGAGGAAAACGAGGCTTTCCTCGCGTTGCGCGACTTCATGTACGCTACGGTGTATGTGGACCGGAGCGCCAAGCGGGAGGAGCAGAAGGTGGGCAAGGTGATCGAGGAGCTGTATGAGTACTACCTGAGCCACATCGATCAGATGTCCAACTTTTATGTCCAGCTGGCCTATCAGGAGGGCAGAGAGCGTGCCGTCACCGACTACATCAGCGGCATGAGCGATGAATTTGCCATCCGGACCTTTGAGGAAATTTTTGTGCCGCAGAAATGGCATGTGTTGTAAACTTTGAAAGGTTGTTTGAAAGATCCATGATCCCACACGAATACATTGAGGAACTGACCCGCCGCACCGACATTGTAGAGCTGGTGGGCAGCTATGTGCAGCTCAAGCGCAAAGGGCGGCTGTACGGCGGTCTGTGTCCCTTCCACAGCGAGAAAACGCCCTCTTTCTATGTCTACCCGGACACCCAGAGCTTCTACTGCTTTGGCTGTCAGGCGGCAGGCGATGCCATCAGCTTTGTCAGAAAGATCAACAGCATCGATTACCCGGAGGCCGTCAAGCTGCTGGCGGCGCGGGCCGGAATGCCCGAACCGCAGGAGGACGACAAGACGGGCCGGATGCGCAGCCGCATCCTTTCCATGAACAAGGAGGCTGCGCGCTTTTTCCATGCCTGTCTGAACTCCACTGTGGAGGAAGCACGGCAGGCGCGGGCCTACTGGCGGCGGCGCGGACTGGACGATAAGACCATTGCACGGTTCGGACTGGGCTATGCACCCGATGACGGACAGGCCCTGTACCTGTACCTGCGGGATAAGGGCTACAACCAGCAGGAGCTGGATGCCAGCGGCCTGTTCAAGCGCAGCCAGTCCGGCCGTATCTACTGCCTGTTCTGGAAGCGGGTGATGACCCCCATCTTTGACCTGCGGGGCAATATCATCGCGTTCGGCGGGCGGGTGCTGGACGATTCCAAACCAAAGTATGTCAACAGCCCGGAAACGCTGGTGTACCACAAATCGGAAACGGTATTTGCATTGCAGATCGCAAAGCGCAGTGCAGTGCGCCGGTTCGTGCTGTGTGAGGGCTACATGGACGTGATCAGTATGCATCAGGCGGGGATCGATACTGCGGTGTGCGCCTGCGGCACGGCCCTGACACCGGAGCAGGTGCGGCTCATCAGCGAATATGCAGATGAGGTCATTCTGAGCTACGATTCCGACGAGGCCGGCCAGAAGGCGACTCTGCGTTCACTGGAACTGTTCCGCAACAGCCCGGTGAAAGTGGGCGTTTTGCAGATCCCCGGGGCGAAAGACCCGGACGAGTACATCAAAAAGTACGGTGCAGAACGATTCAAGGCGCTGCTGGACGGTGTGGGCAATGCACTGGATTTCCGGCTGGGCCGCCCGCGCCGCCCGGACCGACTGGCCCAGGGTAGGGCAGCCCAGCCAGTACGATCTGGCACAGGACGCGCAGCGGCTGGAATACGTCAAGGAAGCTGTGAATATGCTGGCAGAGCGCTCCAACCCTACCGAGCAGGAGGTGTATGCGGGCCGTCTGGCAGAGGAGACCAATATCTCCAAAACAGCCATTATGACCCAGCTGGAAACGGCAGTGAAAAAGGCCGGAAACAGGCGCCGCTGGGAGAAACGGCAGCAGGTGCTCAAGTCCGGCGAAATGAACCAGATCAAGCTGCCCTACAGCGCGGGCGGCAGTCAGGCGCTGGGAATCGCAAGTGCACAGCAGCGGCTGCTGGCAGCGATCCTGCGGGAGCCGCAGTATCTGAAGCTGGCAGAGAAGGAGTTGTTGCCGGAGCAGTTCATCCAGCCCCAGCAAAAGGAGCTGTACGAAGCCATGCTTCGCTGCAGCCGGGAAGGCATTGAGATCAACCTGACCACGCTGCGGGCCTATGTCAGTGAAGAAGCGCTGAATGAGCTGAGCCGTTTTGCGGCACAATACAGCGAAGTGAATTGCACGCCGGACGATATCCGGCTGTATCTGGACCGCATTGCCCGGGGGATGCCCGTGGCAGGCAAGGCGGCGCATATGTCCAATGAGGAACTGAGTGATTACCTCCAGTCGATGCGCGAAAAAAAGCAGGGAAGCGTTCCTGTAGAAGAATGAGACCGCTGCTTTTCCCTCCGGCTGGAGCAGGAGCGGAAAGGAGCAGGAATCATGCAGAAATTGTCGCAAACGGAGGAATTGGCCCGGGAGCTGGCCTCCCATGCCCGCCGTCACACCGTGACGCCGGAACAGATCAGCCGTGCTATGGACGAGAAGGATTACGATGTGGCACAGCTGGATGAGCTGTATGCTGCATTGGAGACCCGCGGCGTACATCTGGCCGAAGAAGAGACCGAGCTGCCTGCACTGGACGAAACGCAGATCGGCAGGCTGGAGCACGAGCTTTCGGCCGAAGGCGTGGCACTGGATGACCCAGTAAAGACCTATCTGAAGGAGATCGGACAGGTGCCGCTGCTGACGGCAGAACAGGAAACGGAGCTTGCCCGCGCGGCGCAGGCCGGAGACGAGGATGCCCGCCGTCACCTGAGCGAAGCAAATCTGCGGCTGGTGGTGTCGGTGGCAAAACGCTACGCCGGGCGGGGACTGCCGTTTCTTGATCTGATCCAGGAGGGCAATCTGGGGCTGATGAAGGCTGCAGAAAAATTTGAGCCGGAACGGGGCTTCAAGTTCTCTACCTATGCCACATGGTGGATCCGGCAGTCCATCACACGGGCCATTGCGGATCAGGGGAGAACGATCCGCATCCCGGTGCATCTGGTGGAGAGCATCAACCGGGTCAAAAAGACGGCGGGCGACCTGCTGCGCAAAAATGGCCGGGAGCCTACGGTGGAGGAGATCGCTGTGCGGCTGGATATGGAGCCTGCCCGGGTGCGGGAGCTTTTGCAGCTGGCACAGGACCCCATCAGTCTGGAAACACCGGTGGGTGAAGAAGAGGACGCCCACCTTGAAGATTTTATTCAGGATGAGGAGGCGGGCGTCCCGGTGGATGAAGCCGGGCGGCAGCTGCTGCGCCGGGAGCTGTTCAGCGTGCTCAAGAGCCTGACGCCCCGGGAAGAGCGGGTGATCGCACTGCGGTTCGGGCTGGAGGATGGCCGGGCCCGCACACTGGAAGAATTGGGCAAAGAGTTCAACGTGACGCGGGAGCGGGTGCGGCAGATCGAAGCCAAGGCCCTGCGCAAGCTGCGGCACCCCAGCCGTGCAAAGCGCCTGCGGGATTACTTGGATGAGTGAACGATTATAATTGCCGCCGCGTGCGCTCTGGCAATATGAGAGGAAACATTATTTTTTATATTTGCAGCTCAGAAAAGCCTGCGGGCTTTTCTGAGCTGCTTTTTCACGAAAAAAGGACCGCGAAGGAAAACGGACATATCCGACTGTAAAAGTAATACTCCAAAACACAAGAGCAAAGATAGACAAATTGCACAAGGGGATTATGAACAGGAACGTGCAAAATAAAAAAATCAAGACCCAAAACGGCAAAAGCCAACACGCTTCCGGGCGTACTGAAATTGAAAGGAAAATAAATTTATTTTGGCAAAAATCTGAAAAATGGCTTGACAACAAGACTTTTAGAGTTTATACTGTATTAGTATCACATAATGGACTAGTGCGCCAAAAAGGGGAACACAGAGGCGGCGGCTGGATGGGTCAAACCGGAAAGTTTGTGAAAAACGCCGAAAGGCTCCCTTCGACGCGGGTCGAATTATGTGTGTCTGCTCAAATTTGACCCGTGTATACGACATCCCGTAGAGTATAAAAGTAAGGAGTGGTTGATTTTATGATGAAAGTCAAGCCCGTAAAGCTCGGCAAAACCGAGCGCATGAGCTTCTCCCACATCGACGAAGTCATCAGTATGCCGAACCTGATCGAGGTCCAGAAGAACTCTTATCAGTGGTTCCTGGACGAGGGCCTGAAAGAGGTCTTTCACGATATCGGCACCATTGAGGACTACACCGGCAATCTGGCACTGAGCTTTGTGGACTTCCGCCTGGATAAGGAGCCGAAGTACAGCATCAAGGAGTGCAAGGAGCGCGACGTGACCTATGCAGCACCCCTGCGCGTCACCGCCCGTCTGCTGAACAAGGAAACCGGTGAAGTGAAGGATCAGGAGATCTTCATGGGCGATTTCCCGCTGATGACCGATGCCGGCACCTTTGTGATCAACGGTGCAGAGCGTGCTATCGTCAGCCAGCTGGTCCGCTCTCCCGGCGTGTTCTACGGCGATGCCAAGGATAAGGTGGGCAACGACCTGTACAGCGCAACCATGAACCCCAACCGCGGTGCATGGCTGGAGTACGAGACCGATGCTTCCGATGTGTTCTATGTCCGTATCGATAAGAACCGCAAGCTGCCGGTCACGGTGCTGTGCCGTGCACTGGGCCTGTCCACCAATGAGGACATCCTGAACTTCTTTGGCGACGATGAGCGCATCCTCGCTACTCTGGAGAAGGATACCACCAAGAATCAGGAAGAGGGCCTGCTGGAAGTTTACCGCAAGCTGCGCCCCGGCGAGCCTCCCACGGTGGAGTCCGCTACCAGCCAGATCAACATGCTGTTCTTCGACCCGCGCCGTTACGACCTGTCTCGTTTCGGCCGTTATAAGATGAACAAGAAGCTGTCTCTGGCCCGCCGCATCACCGGTCAGGTGGCTGCTGAGAATGTGGTCGCTCCGCTCACCGGCGAGATCCTGATCGAGGCCGGTGCCAAGATCACCCGCGAGCTGGCCGAGAAGGCTGACAACGCCGGTGTGAATCTGGTCGAGCTGAAGCTCGACGATCCCATGAAGGAAGAGAGCCGGAAGATCAAGGTCATTACCAATGGCTGTGTGGATGCACAGGGCTTCTTCTCCTTTGACGTGAAGGAGTGCGGCATCAACGAGCGTTGCTCCTTTGACGAGATCAAGAAGATCCTGGACACCACCTCTGATGTGGAAGAGCAGAAGGAGATGCTGCGCCGCAACCACGACCAGCTGATCGGCCGCACCGTTACCGTTGCCGATATTCTGGCTTCCATCAACTACCTGAACGGTCTGGGCCACAACATTGGCACCACTGATGATATCGACCATCTGGGCAACCGCCGCATCCGCAGCGTGGGTGAGCTGCTGCAGAACCAGTTCCGCATCGGCTTCTCCCGCATGGAGCGCGTCATCCGTGAGCGCATGACCCTGCAGAGTCAGGATCAGAGCGTGATCACTCCGCAGGCCCTCATCAACATCCGTCCGGTGGTGGCAGCCATCAAGGAGTTCTTCGGTTCTTCTCCGCTGTCCCAGTTCATGGATCAGAACAACCCGCTGGCTGAGCTGACCCACAAGCGCCGTCTGTCTGCTCTGGGCCCCGGCGGTCTGAGCCGTGACCGCGCAGGTTTCGAGGTCCGCGACGTTCACTACAGCCACTACGGCCGTATGTGCCCCATCGAGACCCCTGAAGGCCCCAACATCGGTCTGATCTCCTATCTGGCATCCTACGC
>OAVJ01000232.1_pt1 | contig 42813 bp, 29 predicted proteins | sample 1516901 | NCBI WGS metagenome assembly OAVJ01 (sample SAMEA2580073, study PRJEB22360) | human gut metagenome | biome: human gut; feature: human-associated habitat; material: faeces | place: Denmark | collected 2008/2010 | reverse complement strand
AGAATCCATAGGAAGAAGCCGGGGCCGGCAGCTGCAGCCGCAGCCGCTGCCAGAGCGAACAGCTCATCAAGCAGTCCAAGCTATGATGGTGGTGGAGCCGGTAAGGGCGGAAGTATTGCCAGTGACTATGCAGCAGGCGGTGGAAAGAACCCGGGTGCTTCAACAGGAGTTTCAGGAAGCTCTGTAGTATCATACGCTATGCAGTTTGTGGGCAATCCATATGTATGGGGTGGAAACAGTCTTACAAACGGTGTAGACTGTTCAGGCTTTGTACATGAGGTATATGCACATTTTGGTATCAGCACACCGAGATATTCACAGGCATTTAAGTCTGTGGGACAGGCCGTATCCTTCGATAATATACAGCCGGGAGACGTAGTGGTATATCCGGGACATGTAGCTATATATGCAGGTGGTGGTGTTATAGTGGAGGCACAGTCCACAAAGGCAGGAATCACAGCAAACAGAAGCGTACAGTGTCATACAATACTTGCTATACGACGTCTTGTATAGGATGGTTAGGAGCCGATAAGTATATTTATTATACTTACCGGCTCTTTTTATTTTTACCACAAAGTACTGAATTGTTACCAATAAAGTAAGGGGCGTAAGACGCGGACATGCCACCAACCGCAAGGGGCTCTCAATGCGCTAACGCTATGCTGTCAAGAGGCTGTACGAATTATGCCTGTATGGTTTTCTATGTTCGACGAAACCGGCTTTTATGCGCCGTCCATGGCGCATAACACCTTGCCCTGCCGTCCATGGCAGGACATTTCTGGGTTCCATGTGCATAATTCTACAGACTCTAAACAGCTCCGCTAGTCGCTTATTGAGAGCCCCTTGCGGTTGGTGGCATGTCCGCGTCTTACGCAACGACCAAATGTTAGTAACCGTCAAAAACTCCTTGCAATAAACGATAGCAATTTTCGCATATAAGGTGTATTATAGAGATAGACGGCACCAATTCGCACAAAACGAACTAGCAAGCCTGTAAATAAAGTAAGAAAAGCAGGAGGAACAAGCCATGCAGATGGAACAATTACAAAAAGACATGATTGCAGCAATGAAAGCAAGAGACAAGGTAAGAAAGGATGCTATATCCTCTCTTGTATCGGCAGCCAAAAAGGCGGCAATAGATGAGGGCTGCAGAGACAATATACCGGAGGAGCTTGTCAACAAGGTCATCCTTAAGGAAATGAAGTCTGTGAAGGAGCAGATTGACACATGCCCTGCCACAAGAACAGATCTGCTTGATGAGTACAATACCAGATATGCAATCTTTGAGGAGTATGCTCCTGCAATGATGTCGGCAGAAGAGGTAGAAAAGGAGCTCACAGAGCAGTTTTCGGATGTAATCGCAACAGGAAACAAAGGACAGATAATGAAGGCAGTCATGCCGCATTTCAAGGGCAAGGCTGACGGAAAGGTAATAAATCAGGTGGTTGCAAAGCTTTGCGCAAAATAAGAAAACACATCACAACAATTATACTTGCAGTGCTGGCTGTCATAGCCGGCGTGTATGCATATAATTATCATGATATGAAGCAGAATATTGTATACAATGAGCATCTGGAAGACGTGGCTGTTAACGTGAATGGGAAAGAGCTGACATTGCGCGATATGGCATTTTATGTGGCATATGAGGAGATGAATGTCGAGAAGCAGGCTCTTGTGTATGATTCCGATAATCCAAACAAGTATTGGAATATCCACACAAACGGTGAATTTGTCCGTGTTGCAGCGCGCAAAGCAGCTATGTCCATGGTCATTCACGATGAGATTTTTTATGAGATGGCCAAAAAAGAGAGCATTACACTTACTGACGACGAGAAAGCAGCTTTGAAAAATTCCGAGAAGGACTTCTGGTATGATTTGTCTGATATAGATGGTGCAAAGAAGCTTGGAGTCGAAAAAAAGGATATTTATTCGTCCATGGAAAAGTCTGCAATAGCCCGGAAATATCAGGAAATATATGCAGGGCTTGACAATGCAGATATAACGGATTATGATTTCTCGGGAGGCAGATATAAGAAGCTGCTGGAGAAAAATAACTATAAAATAAAAGAAAAAGTGTGGAAAAGAGTCGATATGGGAAACGTTACTCTTGATCACTAGAAAGAAGATTTTATGTCAACAAAAATTGGAAGAAATGACCCTTGCTGGTGTGGCAGCGGAAAGAAATATAAGACCTGTCATGCGGCATTTGATATGAAGCTTGAAAAGCTTGCTGAGGCACATCATAAGATACCGAGCCATTCAATCATCAAGACACCTGACCAGATAGCGGGAATCAAGGAGAGCGCCAAGATAAATGTCGCAGTGCTCGACTACATAGGAGAACATATCCACGAGGGTATGAACACAGCAGAGATTGATAAAATAGTCTATGATATGACCACCAGCATGGGTGGCATCCCTGCACCGCTCAACTATGAGGGTTATCCTTACAGCGTATGTACATCAGTAAATGAGCAGGTTTGTCACGGATTTCCTTCAAAGGACGTCATCTTAAAGGATGGTGACATCATAAATGTAGACTGTTCTACAATTTTAAACGGATATTTTTCGGATTCATCAAGAATGTACTGTATCGGAAATGTAAGCCCTGAGAAGAAAAAGCTCGTTGAAGTCACAAAGGAGTGTGTGGAGCTTGGACTCAAAGAGGTAAAGCCGTGGGGCTTCCTCGGAGATATGGGACAGGCGGTGCACGACCATGCATTTGCAAACGGTTACACAGTAGTGCGTGAAATCGGTGGACACGGAGTTGGACTTGAATTTCACGAGGATCCATGGGTAGGCTACAACACCAAGCGCGGCACCGACATGGTCATGGCACCCGGCATGATATTTACCATCGAGCCAATGGTCAACATGGGCAAGGCCGATATCTACGTAGATGACAAGAACAACTGGGAAGTATACACCGACGACGGACTTCCATCAGCTCAGTGGGAAATCATGGTACTCGTCACAGAAGATGGCCATGAGGTGCTGAGCTGGTAAACTGTTTAGTACCCTAAATTTACCGGAGAGCATGCGGTGTGTTCCGAAGAAAAATATAAACTGCCACGGCGTTCCATAAAATGTGGATACGATAATTCATAGCAAATTATCAATAAACTATCCGTAAATGATGCCGTGGCTGATTTTATATTTTTCTGAGGAATATACTGCATGCTAGGCCGGTCTTCACAGCCTAAATATGCGAAGCCACATAAGCGATGGCGTCCCTACAGATTTGTATTCACCCCATTTATGGTCGCATTCTCATTCTCCCTCATAGGAATGACGAGACACTTCTCCCCATTGATGACCTGCGCATGAATCTGTGAAGCCTTCTCCGGCTTTACATGAAGCACCACATCATAGGTCTTAATTTGGGCAGTGTAATTATCAATCTCTTCCTGCTTCTCAAGAAGCTGTGAGGTGCGCTCCTCAATCTGATTATTTTTCTCCTGTATAACAGAATCCTTCTCCTCAAGCTGCGCATTTTTCTCATTGAGCTCGAGAGTTAAATCGCCGACCTGGCTCTCAAGAGCAAGTTTTTCCACACGGATTTCATTAGCTGCAAGAGCCTTTGAATCAATGACATTGGCTGCGATAGGCGGCTTGTTACCGAAGGCCTCATTGACGGATTTTTCAATGCGTGAAATCTTTTCCTCAGAGACATGGCAGTCACTAAGCACCTTGTTCATAGCCTCGCTGTCGAGAATGAACGGATCGTCGTCATCATCGTGGGTCTCAGCGTAGTCATCAGCCATCTCGGACAGATTCTGCTGGATATCAAGCAGCTTGTCATCCGTGCTCTCGTCCTCGGCACCTAGCACGTTTCTGACGATTGAATGAAAAGCCATCTTCTGCTCAGTAGCTGTGCGCTCCACACCGCAGCCGAGACCGTTTGTCATAAACTCAGAGTGCGGCTCCTTGGTATTTTTCGTATAGAAAAGAGTGGAGTGTATGTCAGTGCTCCTATCATTGAAAGCAGGGAATAAAAAGCCTGTCTCAGGTGCACCGACCACCCAGTCCCTTATGCGGGCTCCGATACGCTGCTCCTTTTCCAGATAGCCAAGGCCCGGCTTTGAAAGTGTGACAGGGCAGATGGCGCAGAGCATGTATTTGTACACCTCCTCGGACTCATCAACGTTGATGTTGTCCTTTGTACGTGTCATGACATCGTAGCTGTCGAGATACAAAAGAATCAAGTAGTTCCCGGCCTCATCGTAGGTGTCGATGACCAGATCATAGTATGTATTGAGCAGAGTCTCATCATTAAGCTCGCTGTCGCGAAGCGCCATGAGAATCTGCTGGCGGCCTCCGACTTCTTCCTCCTCAAGCGGAAACTGCAGATTGAGCAGGTTGTTTCCGAGAGTGCCTGAAAGCACCTTGTTTGAAATCTCGAGATATTTGTAGTATTCATCCTCCTCCAGAGTGAGAAATTTGCCACCGAATTTGCAGACCTTTTCATGGTTGCAGTCCACGTAGCAGCCGACCAGACGACTGAAGGTTGCCTGGTCTTTTTTTAATCTTCGTTTTAGTTCCAATACTTCTTTTTTGTTCATATTATCCTCGCATTATTTCCATGAAAGCTGGAGTTCTCTTTTTTGTGTGACACAATCTGATAGATATAAATTAATAAGTGTCTGGTAAGGAATTCCCGAATTTTCAGCTTGCACTTTAAAATAATCTATTGTATTTTCATCAATATTAATTGTAATTTGTTTTTTTAGTTTTTTTGCGTAAGGATTGCGTTTTGCGTTGGAAAAGTCGTATTCATCTCTCATGATTGATCCTCCTAAAAATCAAAACACTTCTATAATTATATTCTCCATAATTACATTATAAGTACGAAATAATTATTTGTCAATCAAGAAAAAAGATGACAGACCAACCACAAAATGCTATAATTTAGGAAATCAACGGATTATGATATAAAGGCTGACACAGAGACATCCACAGGTGTCTCTGTTCTTGGATTGAGGCATAAATGGAGCAGAAAATGACAAACAATCATATTACAATAGGCATTCTCGCACATGTAGATGCGGGAAAGACAACCCTGTCTGAGGCCATGCTTTACAGCACCGGGCAGATTCGCTCACTCGGGCGCGTGGACCATCAGGACGCGTATCTGGACAACGATGCGCAGGAGCGTGAGCGTGGAATAACCATTTTTTCAAAGCAGGCAAGGCTTGATATTTCGCGTGGCACAAATGCGGCAGATACAGCAGATGTAGCACGTACAGCAGATGTAGCACGTACGGCAGATACAGCTCGTACATGGCATGTAGTCATGCTTGATACACCGGGGCATGTGGATTTTTCGGCAGAGATGGAGCGTACCCTTCAGGTGCTCGACTATGCAATACTTGTAATCAGCGCAACTGATGGAGTGCAGGGGCACACGCGCACACTGTGGAGACTTTTAAAGCACTATAATGTGCCGACATTTATTTTTGTAAACAAGATGGATATGCAGGGCACGGATGCGGAGAAAGTGCAGGCAGAGCTAAGGAGCGAGCTGAGCGATGGCTGCGTGGACTTTTCTTCACAGGATTTATTTGATGAGCTTGCCATGTGCAGTGAGCCTCTTTTAGATGAATTTATGGAATCGGGAGAGCTTACAGATGTACATATTGCGCAGGCTGTGGCTCAAAGGGAGGTGTTCCCCTGCTTTTACGGCTCGGCACTTAAGCTCGACAGAGTGGATACGCTGATTCAGGGACTTTCGAGGTTTATGTGTAAAAGAAATTATCCTGACGATTTTTCTGCCCGCGTATACAAGATAGGCAGGGATGACAGAGGCAGCAGGCTGACATTTTTAAAGGTTACCGGAGGCTGTCTTAGAGTCAGGGACAAAATAGAGTACAAAGCGCATGGCGGTGACGAGGCGAAAGGCCTTCTGATTGAGAAAATCGACCAGATAAGAAAGTATTCCGGTGAAAAATATGAGATAGCTGATGTGGCAGAGGCGGGAGAGATAGTTGCTGTCACAGGTCTTAGCTCGACATTTCCGGGGCAGGGGCTCGGGGTTGAGCAGCAGTCCAATATGCCAATCCTTGAACCGGTACTAAACTATAGGATGATTCTGCCGGATGATGTAAATCCGGCGGCATTTATGGAAAAGCTAAAGCAGCTTGAGGAGGAAGACCCACAGCTTTACATAGTGTGGGTGGAGGAGTTTAAGGAAATCCATGTGCAGCTTATGGGACAGGTGCAGATGGAGGTGCTTGTGCGTCTCATAAAGGACAGGTTTGGTGTTGTTGTCACGTTTGGACCGGGCAGCATTGTATATAAGGAAACGATAGCAAGGGCTGTCGAGGGAGTAGGACATTTCGAGCCGTTGCGCCATTATGCAGAGGTGCATCTGCTTTTGTCGCCGGCGGAGCGTGGCAGCGGAATCACGGTTACATCCACCTGCAGTGAGGATGTGCTCGACAAAAACTGGCAGCGCCTCATAGCCACACACGTTGAGGAAAAGGAGCACAGGGGGGTGCTCACAGGCTCAGCGCTTACCGATGTGAAGGTCACTATTCTTACAGGAAGAGCACATGTAAAGCACACGGAGGGAGGCGATTTCCGTCAGGCTACATACAGAGCAATCCGCCAGGGACTTAAATCCACAGAGAGCGTGCTGCTGGAGCCATACTACAGCTTTATCCTACAGGTGCCGATGGAGTATGTCGGCCGTGCAATGACAGATCTGGAGCAGAGATTTGCAAGAGCCGGGAGCCCGCAGTTTGCCACAACCGCTGCGAGGGAGATGGCAACAATTACCGGTAAGGCACCGGTTGCGACAATGCAGGATTATGTGAGTCTGGTGCATGCGTATACAAAGGGGCTCGGGCACCTGACACTGGAGCTGTGGGGTTATGATGAGTGTCACAATCCTGCGGAGGTGATTGCGCAGATGCACTATGACAGCGAGGAGGATTTCCGCAATCCGACAGGCTCGGTATTTTGTGCGCACGGCTCAGGCTACGTTGTGCCGTGGGATGAGGTCCCGGAGCATATGCACCTGCCGTATGTCTACCACGGAGATGAGTCTGAGGAGGCACTTGCAGCGAGTGCCCGCACGCAGAATGCATTTTCAGCGGAGGATGCGCAGGCTCTTGCCGGAAACCGCCGCAGGATGAGCTTTGAGAAAGCTGTTTCAGGTATGTCATCAGTGGAGCTTGATGCGCAGCTTGCAGATGTTTATGCCAGGGAGTTTGGCATGGGCAAAAACGATATCGCAGAGGATCAGAGGCGCAAATGGTCAGGCAAAAAGAAAAATGAGTATGAAGGCCTAAGTGGTAAACCGCGCACCGTAAAGCATGATAAGCACGGCAATCCGATTTATCCGAAGAAATCCCCGGGGGAAGAGTACCTGATAGTTGACGGATATAATATAATATTTGCATGGGAGGATTTAAAGGAGCTTTCACGCATAAACATTGATTCGGCGAGAGATGCGCTGAAGGATGTTTTATCGGATTACCAGGGCTATAAGGGCTGTCATCTGCTGCTGGTGTTTGATGCGTACAAGGTGAAGGGCAATGCCGGAAAGAGAGAGACCTTCCACAACATAGAGGTTGTGTATACAAAGCAGGACGAGACAGCCGATGCATTTATCGAAAAGACTGTGTTTGGCATACGTGACAGGTACAAGGTAACAGTGGCAACCTCTGACGGACTGGAGCAGCAGACGGTCATGAGCCTAGGGGCACTGCGAATGTCAGCACGCGAGCTTAAGGAGCATATTGAGATGACGAAGCGTGCCGGGATGGAGGCATTCATATCAGGATAAACGGTCATAAATGGTAACAATATGTGTATAAAGAGATGTTTATAAAGACATTTGTATGTCATAAGCAGAGATATTATAATAGTAAACATGCAAGAGCATCAGAGATAAGGAGACAAGAAAATGGTAGTAAACGAAAGCATGTACCAGCTCGGAAGCGTGCGCTCAGCAATCAGGGAGCTTTTCGAGTATGGTAAAAAAAGAGCAGCAATTGTAGGTAAGGAAAATGTGTATGATTTCTCAATAGGAAACCCGAGCATACCGGCTCCGCAGATAGTAAACGACACAATAAAGGAGCTTGTGACAGATTATGATTCTGTTGCGCTGCACGGCTACACCTCAGCACAGGGAGACGTGGAAACGAGAGCGGCAATAGCTGAATTTTTGAACAACACACACGGCACACATTTTAATGCGGACAACCTTTACATGACAATGGGAGCAGCGGCATCGCTGTCAATCTGCTTTCGTGCGTTGACAAGCGACGTATATGATGAGTTTATTACCATAGCGCCATATTTCCCGGAGTACAAGGTATTTGTGAATGCAGCAGGAGCAAGGCTTGTAGAGGTGCCTGCAGACACAGAGCATTTTCAGATAGATTTTGAGGCTCTTGAGGAGAGAATCAATGCGCACACCAGAGGTGTCATAATCAATTCACCAAACAACCCATCCGGCACAGTCTATTCTGAGGAGACCATCAAAAAGCTCTCAGACCTCCTTGAGAAAAAGTCTAAGGAGATAGGAAGACCGATATTCATTATCGCAGATGAGCCGTACAGGGAGATAGTTTACGACGGAATCAAGGTACCGTTTGTGACCAAATATTACGACAACACACTGGTATGCTACTCATACAGCAAGTCACTTTCGCTGCCGGGAGAGAGAATAGGATACGTCCTCGTGCCTGATGAGGTGTACGATAAGGCTGAGCTGTATGCAGCAGTCTGTGGTGCGGGAAGAGCACTCGGCTACGTGTGTGCACCAAGCCTGTTCCAGAAGATGATAGTAAAATGCCAGGGGGCAACCGGTGATATCAATGCCTACAAAGAAAACAGAGACCTTCTGTACGAGGGACTCACAAGGATAGGCTATCACTGCTTCAAGCCGGACGGAGCCTTTTATATGTTTGTAAAGGCACTCGAGGATGACAGCAATGCATTCTGCGAGAAGGCAAAGGAGGAGGATGTGCTCATAGTAGCAGCAGACGGCTTCGGCTGTCCGGGCTGGGTGAGAATATCATACTGTGTGGACAGGGAAATGATAAAGCACTCTATGCCTGCGTTTGAAAAGATATACAAGAAATATAATAAATAATAGTTATAAAAAAATAATCCGAAAAAGCGTCGAAAATTGTCTAAAAAATATGTAATTTTCGGCGCTTTTATTATGCAGTTTTCACAAAGTTGTCTCCGTGTGACCGTTGTGTGACCATTGTTTTGTATAATGGAATGAAGAGTGGGAATATAAATAAAATCGTAACGGAATAGTTACAAAAAATACTATAGAAAAGGAGATATGAGAGTGTTTAATAAAAAACTTAACAGGTTACTAGCAATCATGCTAGCTTCTGTAATGGGTGCGACATCGCTTCCGGCAACACAGGTAAGTGCTGATACACCCTCTTCAGAGTATGATATATCTAACGACGCAGCTTCGGATGATATATCTGACAGTAAAATTCCAGATGAACAGGATTCGGATAATAATGCCACCGAGGAAAAACAGCCACAGCAGCTGACGGTAGAGTATACACCGGCGGATGATATTTATGTGGGGAACAAAGTTGTTCCGGTGGTAAAATCCGACAGGGCGGATGCAGCCGTTGACAATTTAAAATACACTGTTGTAGAAGGCAAAAATCTGATTGAAAAGGATACAGACTTTGCATCAAACGGTATATGGACAGCAAAGGATACCGGAACTGTAAGGATAAAGGTGACAAAAGCAGAAGATGACAAATATAAGTCAGCAGAGGCAGAATATACTGTTACCATCAAAGAATATGATTACAGCAGTATGAATAACAGCCTGACAGGGACAATGCTGCAGGGTACAAAATTTTATGTAGAAGCACCTACATTATCGCTGGCAAGTGACAATCAGGCGGTATATGTGGTTAGAAAAGGTGATGAATGGATTGAAGCTGATAAATATCAGCTTATGCCACAGCAGGGTGATAACAGACAGACTCTTGTAATAGCACGTAAGGACAAGGAAAGCGGAGCTATCACAGATATTGGAAGTCTGCGGCTCGACTACAAATATGATACACAGCCTCCAAAGATAACATTGAATCCAAAGGAGGATGATAAACCTGCTTTCACAAAGGATGCTGTGGATTATTATGGAAATGTCAGAAAAGTAGACATGAATATCCACGATGTCTCTTTGGATGATGGTTCCACACAGCTTTGGGTAAAGGTTGATGACCGGGAAGAATTCGATGTATTTGATGTCGATAATGCCCAGAAGCTGATTGATGCAGGAATAGAGTATAGTGAGTGGATCGTGACAGGGGCTGATTATAGCAGCTGCATCACATTTGGTACAAAAGCGGATGAGGAACACAAATATCAGATAATCGGAATGTATGCGAAGGATCAGGCGGAGCATGAGTGTAATGATACAAGCTCAATAGAGCAGCCGTTTTATGTGGATAGAAAAGCGCCTTCAGGTACTATTGGATATGATGCTGATTTAATAGACGAGCAGAATATGGTCAGTCAGCAGGCATCAAATGTATATGGACAGCTGGAGGATATCAGCGGAATAAAGCAGGCATTCTACTATGTGAATAAATCAGATGAAAGTGGCAGTATTTTAAATGATGAGCAGGTAAAAGCGCTTGATGATTCAGCATGGAAGCCGTTAGAGCTTATTGAGGATACATATGATGCCCGATATAAGTACAAGATTAATACATCTGATCTGAAGGATACTTCATATAACGTATATGTAAAGGCTCAGGACAATTGTAATGGCGAGACAGCATTTTTCTCCACATCGAAGCTGGTTGTTGATACCCTGCCACCGGAGCTTACAGTGTCCCAGGATACCATGACAGCAGCCGATGAAAAAGGCTGGCATAAGGATGATATAAGCTATATCGTTAAGGCTGATGACAGCTTATCAGGAATTAAGAGTGTTGAATACACTGTATTTGATGGGAAAAGGAAAATTGTATCAGGACAGACTGTTGAGCTTGACGCAAGCGGGGAAGGAAGGATAACCATTCCGGCAGCAGAGCAGTTTAACGGAACGGATCTGATGCTTTCAGTAAAGGCAACTGATTATGCCGGTCTTAAGACAGAGGTTAAAGGTGACAGCTTCAAGTTCAGCATGGACAGTCAGTCACCTGATGTCAGTATAGAGCCTGAAGCGGGCAAAAACAGAAAATATTTCAATGACGATGTCCGTATAAAAACAAGTGTAGCTGACAGCATTTCAGGTGTTGTATCAGCAAAATACCAGATAGTGACAGATGATCAGTCAGTATCGGATGATGAAGGTGCATGGAATGAGATTGATGAATCAGGAATCATAAATGTATCGGCTGAGGCTTATCTGGATAAAAAGGTAGATGTATATGTTAAAGCTGTTGATGAGGCAGGAAACGTGACTGTAGTGGATTTGACAGCAAGCGGCAGCCAGCCATTTTATATTCACAAGGCAGCGCCTGCAATAACAGTGACATATGGTACACCTGAGCAGCCGGATCCACAGTGCATCAGCAGTGTAAAAGGCACTGAGTATTACAGGGAAAACAGGATTGCAACCATTTCGGTAAAAGAGAATGAGCTTTTCTTTGACCCCGATGAAACAAAAATCAATGTAAAGGTTGATGGAAATGAACAGACACAGTCAGATGCATGGTCTGAAAAGTCGTACTGGGTAAAGACAGGCGAGGGAGCAGAAGCTGTTTACAGTAAGCAGCTCGTATTCAATGCAGGACACAAGTATGAGCTGAGTGTCAGTGCAAAAGATTTGTGTGGTAATTCAGATAATGGATTTGAGATAGAAGGAGACAAATCAGCAGAGTTTGTAATTGACGTACAGTCGCCGACAGGAAATATCAGGTTTGACGGACTTTCAACAGGCATGGATACCGTGTGGGATTTATTGCTGCCAAAAGACAAATATGAGATTTCAAGATTTGCTGCCAAGAAGGTCAATATTGCCGGACAGCTTGGAGATGAGCATGGCGGCATCAAGTCAGCAGAGTATTTCGTTTCAGCAGAGGATGCAATAATTGACGTAGACAGTATTCAGGAGGCTGACTGGAAGACACTTGACAGCCTTAATGAGGATGGCACCTTCAGTGAACCGATAGAATGCGAGAACAAAAACTGCGTGGTATATGTCAGGGTTACAGATTTAAGCGGTAATGTTTCATATATCAGCACAAATGGATTGGTAGTTGATACATGCGCACCGGCAATATCAGTCATCACACCTGAGACAGCATCAGGAGTGTACAGTGCAGATGTGCCGGTAAGTATAGAGGTATCAGATGAGAATGCCACAGGAGTTGCATCAGGAATAAAGAGCGTAAACTATACGGTAACAAATATGGGACAGACGACACAGGATGGAACATTATATAGCTATGATAAGACAGCAGCGGGCTTAAAAGATCTGGAAAATCATGTAACAGAGCAATTTGACATAAGCGCGGCTTCAAACAACAGTAATGAAGTGCGTATAGATGTTACCGCAACAGACAATGCAGGAACGGCATACACAGTAACAAAATACATAAAAATAGATACAACAGCACCAACAGTGCAGGTAAGCTATGACAATAACAGTGCAGATACATCATTTGGAGACACAGCATACTTCAAAGCACCGCGAACAGCAACCGTAAAAGTAACAGAGCGTAACTTTGATGCATCAAAGGTAGCAGCGGAAATAAAAGCCGCAGCAGGTAAGGCACCTGCTCTTTCAAACTGGAGCACAGAAGGTGGAAGCGGTAACGGTGATGATACAGTACATGTTGCCACAATATATTACGGACATGATGACGATTACACATTTGGAATCGGAGTAAAAGACATTGCGGGAAATGCCGCAGCAGGAGTGGATTATGCAAATTCGCTTGCACCGACAAAATTTACAATTGATACGACAGCACCTGTTATTTCGGTAGTATATGATAACAACAGTGCATCAAACGGAAACTATTATAATAACAAGAGAACAGCAACTGTGACAATCACAGAGCACAATTTTGATACAAGCAGAATAGCACTGAGCATGACTGCGCAGGATGCAGGAAAATCAGTAGCAGCACCGGCATTTGGAAGCTGGTCAGATAATGGTGATACACATACGGCAACATTAAGCTTTGATGCGGATGCCACATATACATGGTCACTTGCATATACAGACAAAGCCGGCAATAAGGCAAAAGACCTTGCAAAGCAGGAGTTCTGCATAGATACGACAAAGCCTGTTGTAACAATCAACGGAGTAACCCCGGGCTCAGTAAACAATAATTCAGGAAATATGTCATTTGTAATAGAGTGCACAGATACTAATCTTGAATACTTTTCACCGGTGCTTACAGTTGAGGTATATGAAAATAGCAGATTCGTAAGAAAAACGATTACCGGAAATGTGATATCAATTACAAACGGACAACGTGTAGAGTTTAGAAATCTCAATGAGGATGGAGTGTATTCACTGACATGCCATGCACAGGATAAGGCCGGAAATTCTTATGAAACAGTCAATATTATAGATGCAGGCGGAAAGCAGGTGACAGAGACTGCAGGGCAGGGAGGAAAATTGTTGGATTTCTCCATAAACAAAGGCGGTTCAATCTTCTCGCTGGATGACAATACGATGAAGCTTGTAAAGGATTACTATGTGCAGAAGGTATACCATGATGTGGTAGTCAGAGAGATAAATCCGGATGAAGTTACCAGCTGTACTGTCAAAGTAAATGGAAAAGCACTTAAGCAGGGAACAGACTTCAGTGTGAATAATGTAAGTGAAAGCGATGGCTGGCATAAGTACGAATATGTGATATCAAATGCGGTATTTGAAAAAGAGGGTCAGTACAATATCGTTGTGGAGACAAAGGACAAAGCAGATTCAGTTGCCTATAGTGATGTGAAGAGTGTAAATATTGAATTTATTGTGGACAAGACAGCACCTACATATACATTGACAGGTGTAGATAAAAACAATGAAAACTATATTGGCTCAAAGAATGCAGTATTGATGCCGAAGGATGATGGCGGAAAGCTTGGACGTGTAAAGATTACTGTAGTGGGCTCGGATGACAAAGAAAAAAAGGTTATCAAGGAAATGTCGGGAGACGATATGCTTGACTATCTGGACAAGCATGACGGAAAGATAGAGTTTGAAGTACCTAAGGAGGTGCTCTCTGCAAAAGACGGTGATTCAAGGCTTATGGTAGAGTGTGCAGACTGTTCTGTTGACGAAGGTGGAAAGACCAATAAAGTGAAAAAAATATATGGTAAGGATACAGAAGCAGATACAGAGATTGCCGAAGATGATGTACCTATGGAATCAAATTCGTCAGATGTCAAATCAGTAGAAACAAACAATGATAAGGCAGTATATATAATTGGAGCAATATTATTATTTGTACTTATAATTGCGATATTGATAATCGTTTATTATATGAGAAAAAAGATGAAAGAAAAGAAAGACAATGATGAGCAATAAGATAATTACCTATGTATTTACATTACCATGTGGTGGTGTGGGAAAAACAACAATGTCTGTGGCATGCGCGAAAGCGCATGCCCTTCAAGGCAGACTTGGCAACGAAGATTTTGAATTCTGGGAGGAGTGAGTATGAGATTTGAAATAGCAGCTGACACGGACAGAGGAATCGTAAAAGAAACTAATCAGGATAGTCTGCTGGTAAAGTGCTTCTCAACATGCAAAGGAGACATGGCATTTGCAGTATTATGTGACGGCATGGGCGGCTTATCGAAGGGTGAGCTGGCCAGTGCCACTGTAGTCAGAGCATTTGACAGATGGAGTGACGAGCAGCTGCCTGAGCTTTGCAAATCGTCGAACCCGGATATTGACAGTCTGATTCTGGAAAGACAGTGGGATGAAGTAATACAGCAGCAGAACGAAAAAATAAAAGCATATGGCAAAGCACATGCAGTAAACATGGGAACAACAGTGGTAGCGCTGCTTGTCACGCAAAAAGCCTACTACATTATAAACGTGGGCGATTCCAGAATATATAGCCTTTCAGACCAAATAGAAAGGCTTACGACAGACCAGACATATGTACAGCGGGAAATTATGAATGGAAATATGACACAGGAGCAGGCTATGAGAGATCCGCGAAGGAATGTACTGCTGCAGTGTGTCGGGGCATCAGCAGAAGTAAAGCCGGAGTACAGGACCGGGGCAATGAAAAATGGAATGTCACTTCTGCTTTGTTCAGATGGCTTCAGGCATGAGGTATCAGAACAGGAAATCTATGAGATGCTGAAAACGGCAGCAACTGTAGATGGGCAGAATATGCACGACAGACTGGAGCAGCTCATCAGACTAAGCATGCAAAGAGGAGAGCGCGATAATATAACAGCAGCGCTCATAAAGGCACAGTAGGAGGAACAGATGCTTGAAATAGGCTCTTTAATTGACGGAAAATACAAGATACTAAACGAAGTTGGACACGGCGGAATGAGCGTTGTGTACCTGGCTATGAATGAAAGGGCAAACAAACAGTGGGCAATAAAAGAGGTCAGAAAGGATGGAGTAAAGGATTTTGAGGTGGTAAAGCAAAGTCTTGTTGCGGAGACCAATATGCTCAAAAAACTGAGCCATCCCAGTCTTCCTGATATTGTCGATGTCATAGATGAGGATGACAGATTCCTTATCGTAATGGATTATATAGAGGGAAATTCTCTCAAGACAGCATTGCAGGAGTACGGAGCCCAGTCGCAGAAAAATGTGATAAAGTGGGCCAAACAGCTATGCGATGTTCTTGGATATCTGCACTCACAGAACCCGCCAATCATATATCGTGATATGAAGCCGGCAAACATAATGCTAAAGCCTGATGGAAATGTGGTGCTTATAGATTTTGGAACAGCAAGGGAATATAAGGAAAATAACATAGAGGATACAACATGTCTTGGCACGATGGGATATGCTGCACCGGAACAGTTTGGTGGAATGGGGCAGACAGACGCGAGAACAGATATATATTGTCTGGGAGCCACAATGTATCATCTTGTTACGGGAATGAATCCCTGTGAGCCACCTTACGAAATAAGGCCGATCAGAGAAATTGACCCAACATTGTCAGGTGGTCTTGAACGTATTATTACAAAGTGTACACAGCCGGATCCAAACAACAGATATCAGAGCGCAGCTGAGCTGATGTATGACCTTGAGCACTATACAGAGATTGATGACATGTATAGGAAGAATCTAAAGAGAAAGCTTGCGGTATTTATCACCACATCAGTTTTGACGATGCTGCTTGGAACAAGCACAGTATTAAGCTATTGTGCGGCAGAACACAAAAAAAATGAAAACTATAATAGCATATTAAAAGAAGCGGATACCTATGACAATTATGACAATGGATATTACACGGCTATAGTCACCGACCCGACAAGGACGGAGGCATATCTTAAGCTGAATGACAAACTGACAGACGATTTTGTGCTGGACAGGGATGAGGCGCAGATATTGAACAGGCTGATGGTAGGTATAGATTGCAAGGACCACAATGGCCGGGTGCATACATATGATGTCATGGCAAAGCTGAAAGAAAAAAATCCAAAGGGATATGAGGATGTATGCTATAAGATTGGTGAAAGCTTTTTATTCTACTACGAAATCAATGTGGAAAAAGACAGATACTCCAGTGCGGCGCAGTGGTTCAAGGAAGTAAAGGAGAATCATCCGGAGGCAGGAATATACTGTGAGATATCAGATTGTCTGACATTGATTAGCCAGTATGATGGAGCAAAGATACAACAGACAGAAAAAACATATGAAGAATACAAAAAGCTATGGAAGCAAATAAATGAGCTATATGCAAAATCAGAGGATTTTGACAGCTTAGACGCAAAGATTCAGGTATGGAATGAGATAGATGATATAGTTGACACAAATATCACATCATTTATAGCAGTGACAGATAAGGATAAAGTTATGGATTTATTACAGACAATAAAGGACAAAACAGAAAAGCTGGATAAATCCATAATGCGCGAGCAAATAACAGGATTGCAGGATAATATAGACAAAACAATTGAGAAGGCACAGAGCGTGAAGGAGGAAAACAAAGATGACTTATAATCAGTACAGGATGATATTTTACGTATCCTTCACCGCATTTGCCATAATGCTTATAGCTTCAATAGTCATACTTATAGTGCTTGAAATACCTAAGGTCATAGGTGCACTTACCGGAAAATCTGCCCGGAAAGGAATTGCAGCAATTGTACAAAAGCAGACAGCGGGACATATTGACATAACATCGTCCGGTCCGATAGCACCGTCATATAACCTGGCAGGGGAGAATAAGAAAAAGCCGGGATATACACAAAATATAGATGAAACTACTGTGCTGGATGCACCGACAGAAGTATTGCAGGATGAAACCACAGTATTGGAAGATATAACCGAAAAGCTGCAGAAAACCAATATCAGGTTCGAAGTAACAAAGAAAATAGAATTTTTACATACGACAGAATGTATCTCATAAGGAATGGAAAATAACGAATGTCTAAATTAAAAGTAAGCATAAAAAAATCGACCGTTACTGCCATGATGAAGGCAGGACGAAAGGAAAGAATAAATGAAACCGAACTAAGCCAGCTAGCCAGAATAAAACCATGTGGAATCATGCATGTGACAAAAACAAAAAAAGACAGTGTCATATATACGTGCCCTGCAAATATAAATCTTACCGATAGATTGAAAAAAGCCATAAGCAAATATGATTTCTTTTTCATGATTGAGCAGATAGTAATAATGGTTGAGGATGTATACAATAACGGACTGAACGTAAACAGTGTTCGTTTTAATATGGATGACGTATACATAAACGAGATGACAAAAGAGATGTACTTTATATATTTTCCGATAGTAGGAGGACAGGAAAGTGCAGATATTGTCGGGTTTATAGAAAACATAATTTATACAATGACACCTGTTATCAATGAGGATACGAATTATATATCCAGATTTATGTATTATGTCAGAAGCTTTCATGGCTTCAACGGCAATGCAATAGAAAAATATATCTCACGCGAAGAGCGTGCAGTTGTGAACGTGCTGAAAAACAAAGCAGTGACAATGCAGCAGACAATGCAGCAACAGATAATGCAGCAACAGACAATGCAGCAACAGACAATGCAGCAACAGATAATGCAGCAGGTAATGCAGGGCAGCATGGATGGAACTACAGTGTTGTCAGATGATGGCATATCCGTACAACAGATACAGCAGATGCAACCGGTGAACTATCATTTTGCAAGTCTTACAAGGCAGGTAACAGGTGAAAAGATAGAGCTTGGCAAACCATCGTTTGTGCTGGGAAAGAATCCGGAAAAGTCAGATTATGCGGTAGCAGACAATACGAATATCAGCAGGGTGCATGCAGTGATAACCACGCGAAACGGGCGTTATTATGTAATGGACCAAAATTCTACCAATGGCACATTTATCAATGGAAGGATAATAAAGGCGGGGCAGGAAACAGAGATATTACCGGGAGACTGTCTGATGTTAGCTAATGAGGAATTTATATTTAATGAATAGAAAAGTATTGGAGTGCGAAAATGGATGAGAATGAAAAGAAAATAGTAAATTTTATAGACGAAATCAGGGGACAGACACACGAATTGGAGATACCCCTAAATATATCTGCAAATACTTTAATAATAGCATTAAAAAGAGCATATGATTTAAATTTAGATGAGAATAATACTACAGAGTGTTATATGGCATGTGAATATCCAATAGCATTTTTAAAAGGGAACAGGACACTTGCAGATTTTGGAATCAGAAATGGTTCATCAATTATATTCAGGAGATAATGAAAATGGATAATTTTGGATGGTCAATAGCTTTAGTTCCGGGAACACCTCTTATTATAGGAGATACGCCGGATGCTCATATACAGCTGCAGGGGGCTTATGGAAGGGCAGCAAGAATAGCATTGCAGATGGATAAAAGCATGATGTATTCGATACTATCAAAGTATAGTGGTGATTACGATACATGTGTTAATGATAAAATAATACAGAAATCCGCTAAGATAAATAATCATGACTTTATATCGATAGGTGATTTTATGGCATATTACAATAGAGGAAAGATTTATTTTGATTATGGAGTTATCAAAACTAATGGTGTAGATGTCAGACCGGAAAGTATGAGTATACAGACAACATACCCTGTTTTTATTCGTAATACCAGGATACAGGTGAAAATGGATGAGACTCCGATAGATATACTTGAACCCGGAACTGTACCTAAAAAGCCAGAATTAAATTTGATTACAACATTGTTTCCACCAGTATTTATGATGGCAATGATGATGCTGCTTAAAGGTACAATGAGCGGATCAAGTAGTTCATTTATGATGTTTAGTGTATGTTCAATGGGAGTGGGTGTACTTACATCAATATTTGGTATTGTAAACAGAGAAAAGCAGTATAAGAAGACTTGTATTGAACGACAAGATACTTATAAATTATATATCGAAAAGAAACGTAAAGAAATTGAGAATATTCGAAGAGAGGAGCTGGATTGCCTAAATGATCAGTATTACAGTACAGTACAGGATATAAGTCATATAGAAAATTTTGATACAACTTTGTTTGACCGTATTCCAACAGATCATGATTTTCTGGAAGTGTACTTAGGACGTGGAAATGTAGAGTCATTACGTCAGATTAATTATAAGAAACAGGAGAAGCTGGAGGTTGGAGATGAATTGAGTAGTATTCCAAATCATGTTGCCGATGAATACAGAGATATAGAAAAAGCCCCTCTTACATTGAGTCTCAGGGATGCTAATGCTGTTGGAATAGTGGGTAATGAAGAATCACTTTATTGCATGATGAAAAATATAATAGTGGATATAATAAGTAGGCAATATTATGGAGATATTAATCTTTATGCATTGATAGATAAGGATGAAAAAAAATACAAATGGTTAAAAAACCTAAAATCAATACAGGGAACCAGAGGATGTCGAAATATAGTTTGTGATCAGGAAAGCAGAAACAGGGTGTTCGATAATCTCTATAAAGAGCTGACATTGAGACAGGATGAAAATACAAGTGGAAGATTTAATATTGTCGTTGTTATGGAAGACTATGGAATAAAAAGTCATCCAATTTCTAAGTTTATAGAGCATGCTTCAGAACTTGATACAGTATTTTTGTTTTTTGAGTCAAAGCTTTCACTGTTGCCACTTTACTGTAGTCATATCATAGATATATTTGATTATGAGAGTGCCATGGTATATGATTCGCAGAATAAGATGCATAAGAAATACTTTGAGTATGAGAGTATAGATGATGAAAGTATGGAAAATATAGTCCGCATTCTGGCACCGGTAGAGTGTGAAGAAATCAGTCTTGCAGGAGCATTGAGAAAAAATATTTCATTGTTTGAACTTCTTGGAGTTAATTCAGTGGAAGGATTGAATCTTGATAGCAGATGGGAAAATTCAAAGATATATGAGACGATGGCTGTGCCACTTGGTGTAAATGTTAAGGATGAAATAGTGTATCTGAATCTTCATGAAAAATTTCATGGACCGCACGGACTTGTGGCAGGAACAACGGGTTCTGGAAAAAGCGAGATTTTGCAGACATTTATACTTGGAGCAGCTACATTGTTTCATCCATATGAGATTGGATTTTTGATAATTGATTTCAAAGGAGGAGGAATGGTAAATCAGTTCAAGGATTTACCACATCTGATTGGAGCTATAACTAATATAGATGGAAATGAAGTACAGAGATCGTTAAAATCTATCAAAGCAGAGCTTATGAAGCGGCAAAATTATTTTGCGGAGGCCGGTGTAAATCACATAGATAAATATATTCAGTTATATAAAGAGCATAAGGTATCTGAGCCATTGCCACATCTTGTGATAATAGTTGATGAATTTGCAGAACTTAAAGCAGAACAGCCTGAATTTATGAAGGAGCTTATTAGTACAGCACGAATAGGTCGAAGTCTTGGGGTTCATCTTATACTGGCCACTCAAAAACCAAGTGGAGTTGTAGATGGACAAATATGGTCAAATTCAAAGTTTAAGCTGTGTTTGAAGGTGCAATCAAAAGAGGATAGTAATGAAGTATTAAAAACACCATTGGCGGCTGAAATAAAGGAACCAGGACGTGCTTATCTCCAAGTTGGAAATAATGAAATATTCGAGTTACTACAGTCAGCATACAGTGGGGCAGCGGCTGTATCAGAAGGGGAAGAAGATAAGGAATTTTCAATTTATGAGTTGGATTTTTCTGGCAAAAGGAGTCTTGTTTATCAGAATAAGAAGAAAAAACAGAAAAGCAAAACACAGTTGGAAGCAGTTGTGGATTATATAAAAGATTTTTGTGAGCAGACAGGTATAGAGAGGCTGCCAAGTATATGTATGCCACCGCTTCCGGAAACAATTGCTTATGAACAGTCAGAGAAAAAGTCAGGAAGTGAAATATGGGTAAACATAGGTATAGTTGATGAACCGGAGCGTCAGCTTCAGAAAAAACTGGAATTAAATCTTTCAACGCAGAACTATATGATTATAGGTTCAGCACAGAGTGGAAAGACTAATTTGTTACAGACAATCATAAGAGGAGTAGCTGAAAATTATACTCCTCAGGAGGTTAATTTATATATCATAGATTTTGGTTCCATGATATTGAGAAACTATGCAAATTTAAATCATTGTGGAGGAGTGGTATGTTCTGATGATGATGAAAAGCTGAAGAATCTGTTTAAATTATTGAATAAAGAGATTAATTTAAGAAAGGAAAAACTTGCAGAGATAGGTGTAAGCTCATTTTTGGCATATAAGGAAGCCGGAAAAACAGACCTTCCACAGATAATTGTCCTGATAGATAATATGACAGCTTTAAAGGAGATGTATTTACAGGATATAGATTATTTATTGCCTTTATTCAGGGATGGAATTGCTGTTGGAATGACATTTGTAGTAGCTAATTTACAGACATCCGGAATTGGACAGAGGTATCTAAGCAATTTTGAAGGAAGAATAACATTGTTTTGTAATGACTCTTCAGAATACAGTATGATGTTAAATGGGGTACGTTTGTCTATTCCTAATACACCGGGACGATGCATGGTGCAGTTGGATAAAGAAGTATTGGAGGCACAATTGTTTATATCATTTGAGGGAGAAAAAGAATATGAACGTGTACAGAAGATAAAGAGTTTTGTCGATGAGCAAAACGATAAATATATAAATCAAAAAGCAAAAGTTATTCCAGAAATTCCAAAAGAACTGACATTGACATATATTCAGTCACAATTTACGGAAAGCATAAGTGATGACAAAGTGATAATAGGTCTGGATTATACAAGTATATTACCGGTGGCAGTTGAATTAAAGAGCGGAGATGTGCTCTCCCTGACAGGAAAGAATCAGACAGACAGGGAGACTTTTGCAAAATATTTCATGGATACAATTGTTCAAAAGGCATCCGGCAATACGGAGCTGTATGTATTGGATGATGCGACAAAGAAAATGGGAGAATGTGAATTTAATCCTAACACCGCAATGTATCTGACCTCATATCATGATGTACCGCCTATGATTGAGGAAATAAATCAGAGAATTGAGCAACGATATGAGATGTATTCGGCAGGAATGTTTGACGAGTTAGAGATGGAACCATGGATTATTCTTGTGATAGATAGTGCAGATATCATGTTGAATATGAGTGGAGATAATAAAATAATGAAATATATGAAGGACTGGCTCGGTAAATATAAGAACATGAAAATATTCGTATTTATGCCAGATATAGAAAATAATTCTATCAGCTTTAATTCTCCTGAGATGCTTAAGATAGTGAAAGATAACAGGCATTACATGGTATTTGATGATGTATGTAATATTAAGATATGTGACATCTCAGTTAGTGCAAGTAAAAAATATTCAAAACCTATAGAGACAGGGGATGCTTATTATATAAAGGACAATGAATTGGTAAAGATTAAAGTTGTCAGACAATCATGATGGAATACTGCTTAGCAGTTTTACCATAAATAAATTTAAAGGAGGCCAATGAAAATGGCAATTAACAAAGTCGATTATGACGTATTAACAACAGGAGTATCAGTATACTCAAATCAGGCGGGAGCAATTGATGATGTCATCAAAACCCTCGTAAATATGAATGGACAGTTACAGGATGGATGGACAAACCAGACAGCCGATGCATTCATCGAGAGATTCGAAAGTGAATACAAGCCTGCCCTTTATAAGGTAGAAGAAGCTGTACAGAGTATTTCTGATTTCATCAACAGCTACATGCAGAACAGACAGGACGATGATGCAAGAGGAGCCGCAGCAGTAAGAGGCTAATCAGAGTCATTTTTTGAAGGTAAATGCGGCATTTGCCGCATTTACCTTCAATATCCTATATGAGAATGAATGATAAGGAGAATAATGCAATGGTACGAGACTTTTCAGGCGAGGCAAAACAGGAACTCCTGCAATATGTGGATAGTATAATATCAAAACAAAGATGGGAAGAAATAGCAAATACAATAGTATTTTATAATGTCAGTATTCCCGTTATAGTTAGCCGGTTGGGAATTAAGGAATGTATAGATAGTGTTGGAAATTATTATAGTAATTTGATCAATAAAAACAAGGCAACAAAACGGCAGATAGAAGAAATATTTGCAAATGTACAAAGCATAGACACAAAATATATGGGAAAACTCTCACAGTATATAAATACAGGAAACCTGTGGGTTAAATATATAGATGATCTTTCGGGGTTAATTGATCCGAATGGCGGAAATCTTGATATTAAAAAATATAAAGCAATTTTGGATGCGGATAAAGAGAAATTGAATGCAGCAAATATGAGTGTGGTTAAAACACTTGTAAGTGATGGAAAAGTGGATGAAGCAACTGATTATGTGGATGTAGTTGATAATCTTGATTTGACATATGATGAATTTATGGCGTTAAGCGATGAGGAGAAGATGGCATATTTAAGTGGAACTTCTAATTGGCTGACTACATTATATCCTAATGTTGAAATGGAAGAGGGAATATATGAGATAACGGTACCGCTCGGTGTGGATATGTCTGCTACTTATAATGTAACGGTATCGGGCTCAGTAGAGACTGATAGCAGTGAAACTATAAATGTAACGATTGATCAGCAGCAGATAGTGCTTGCTAATGCACAGAAATTTGAGATTGAAAATTTATCAGCGGAAATGAATAGTGATGGAGTAAGTTTTTCAAATGAATGGGATAATAAAAAGATAAAAGCAGGTATTGAAAAAGATGGAAAAATATTTTTAAATTCGGTAATAAAAAATGGAGAATCTGAAATGAAATATGGAGCTTCGTTAGATGTATCTTCAATATCAATACAATGCGAAGTTACAACACAATTAGAACAAAATTTAGCAGTAACTTCAAGTGTCAAACTTGAAAAATCAAATAATGTGGATATGAAAAATTGGAGTGCAGTGAGAGTAGAAGAGGAAAAAGAAAATTTAGATCAAGTATATTGGGAAATGGATCCTTTATATAGAGAATCAAGTATGAAGAAAGCAGAAATATTTATAGCAGATGGTATTTCTTTGACTCAGATACTAGAAACTTTAATGCAGTTGGCACAGTATATTTAATGAGAATGAAGGGAGTAAATTATAGTGAAAAAATATGTCAGCACAATTATTTTTATATCTATTATAGTAATATCAGTATTAATGGGAGTTAGGCAGTATAAAAATGATGAGAGCTTAAAATCTAAAGAAAATGAACCTCAAACAGAGGTATCATGGGCTACTCCATGGGGAAAGGCAACCATGAAGAAAGTAGCTGATTTGAATGAAACAGAAAGCTATGATACGACTAAAAGCTTTTATGAGGATTATGATGATACTGGACTAGAAACTTGCATATTAACTGGAATATTTGCAGATAGTGAGGAAGAGGCAATAAAGCAGGTAAGAGAAACAGGACATTGTAGATATGCTTATTTGACGGAAGATGGAAAATGTGAGATTAAGCTTACAGAAGAACAGAAATGTTGGTGGATAGATTCGGCAAAGAAATCAATACAAAGAGTATTGGATGAGGCAAACCAGTTAGATGGTTGCATATTTGAGGTTAATGATAATTTTACAGATTTAAATGTTCAGATAAGTAAAGAAAAGGTATCACCAGATTATTTTTATACTCAAGTTATACAGGTTATTTACTGCGAGGAAATAATACAGCTATTTTCAGGAGAAGATGAGTGGTCTGTACATTTTGTTGTGAAAAATATAAATACAGGTTATGAATTAGTAAATGTAAATTATCCTCAGGAAGAGTGGGAAATATCGGGTGAGACTTGGGATGAATAAGGAGAAATGATATGAAACAATACGTTATATGGAAAGGGATAGCAAGTGTAGAAATCCCAGATAGTTTTCAGGTTGCTACGATAGGTGAAAAAAGAAAAATATTTGGAAATTATCGTAAGCTGCCTGACTTTGTGTTACTGGACAGACAGCATGGAATACGGATCAGCTGTGTAGACACCGATCGTATAGAAAACCTTAAAAAAATGGATATAGAGCAGACTGCTCAATTTATGTCACATATTTATAAAAGAACAGTTCCCGGGTATAGATGTCATGGTATATACAAAAGGGCAGATGATGATGAAGTATGTGCCATATTGTATACGCATTATATTTTAAATGACACACTGTATACAATGTCATTGATATATAAAGAGCAGGACACAATTCATTTATTACAGTGTACATGCAGCAACGCAGATACAGTTGAATGGCATCCTGTATTTAAAAATATAGTGGAATCAATATGTTTTAATAAAAAGGAGAAACGACATGACAAAGGGACAATGTAGGACAGCAATATCACAAAATCAGCAGAATATTAGACAATATAACTCGCAAATTGCACAACTGAAAAATGATATAGATGAACTGAACAGGGTAAAAGGAAAGATAGTTGAATTACAGAATACATTGGCTGACTGTAAAGGAGCCAGTAAAGCTAAACTTGATTCTACGACAGGCTTAAATAATGTGAGCCATAAAATACTATCAGGCATTTATGATGGAATGGGAAATTTGCTTACGGGACATCCTTATACGAAAGTACATAATGGTCTTGAAAGTGCAATAACGACAATTACAAATGAAATAGCCAAAAAGCAGGCACAGATATCCGATTTGAATTCAAGCATAAATAATTGCAATACACAGATAAACAACATGAACAGTGAAATATCAAGAATAGAGGCAGATGAAGCACAGAAAGCTCAAAAGGCAGCAGCTGAAAAAGCAAAAACAAACACAAAGCCAAAGAAAAAAGCAAAAAGAAAAATAAGAAAGTAGAAGGAGAATATCAATATGGCAGGAACAGAACTGATAATAGATGATGATTATGTAAATGAAATGGCGGATTTTTTAAATACAAGAGCAACAAATCTGCAGGAAGGTATTGACCGATATATACAAATACTTGAGAATATCAGAAGAGATGCGATAAAACAGGGAGCAACGGCAGATGCATTGGACACATTCATTTCGTATGCAAAAAATTTATCAAATGTAGTAGAAGAACTTGGTCAGACAGCCAAGGAAACCTGTAATACTTTTATATCAGATGTTGATGAAAGTGACGAATTTTTATTTTAAAAGAAAGGGGAATAGAAAATGCAAGTAAAGACAACACAGGTTGGAGGAACAGGACAGGCAGCCACTGTTATAGACAGTGAGGCTCTCGGATTGCAGATAACACAGTTGGAAAGCTTATATAATACATGGCTTGATACATCAGAAGCAGCTCCGGATGTAGGGGCATGTGGAGGAAGTACGATAATAGCAATAGAGGAGATAGGAAATATGTTTCAAAGAATGCAGGATTCATTTGTGCTGTTGCTCAACAATACTTTGTCATATATGAAGGGAAGAAAATCATCCATAGATACAAAGGAAAATAATGCGGCACAGAAGGCAGGAGGAAGGTAAGAACAAATGACAAGAGACTTCTCAGAAAAAGCAAAGCAGAAGCTTGAAGGCTATGCGGATGATGCCGCAGCTTCATCCACATGGGGAAAGATAAAGGACTGGTTTTCGGACAGGGGAATGGATTTCCAGAGCTGGACAGGAAAGCTCGGAATAGAAAACTATATAAACGACGTGGATACATACCACCAGAAGATAATAGACAAGAATAATGCCACTAAAAAGAAGATAGACACTATATTTTCAAATGTGCAGTCAGTGGATACAAAAAGCATGGCAGCCATGAACAGACAGATAACGTGCGGCAATAACATAATAAAACTCATAAATGACCTTGCAGCATCAATAAGCCCGGACGGCGGAAACCTGGACATGGCAGGAATGAAGGGGACGCTTGATGCGGATGCTGCGAGAATAAAAAATCCTGAATCAGCAAAGAGTGAAAAGACCGAGAAGGAAAAGCTCGGCGCAGGTGATACATCATGCAAAAAAAGCAGTGATCCTGTAAACTTAAGCACTGGAAACTTCATCTATGACCATGAAGACATGCAGGCAGGCGGAGAGATACCGCTTTCATTTCACAGATACTACAACTCAAAGGATACCGGCACCGGCACAATGGGCAGCTGTTTCCTTCACAATTATGAAATGGAAGTGCAAAAGCAGCCGGACCAAAAAGCGGCGGTGCGCATGCATGACGGACAGTTTTACTACTTTGCGGAAACAGACACAGGCTATGTGGCGGAAAACGCGGCGATGGGGCTTTTGGAAAGGACGGAAGACGGCTATAAGCTTACATGCCATCCGGGCATGGATGCCGTGTACTTTGATGAAAACGGAAAGGCGGCAAGACAGGAAAACACAAACAAAAGGGGAATCACATTTATCCGTGATGAAAGAGGAAGGCTGGCAAAGGCAGAAACCGATACAGGAAGCTTCCTTGAGTATGCATATGACAGTGAAGGCATGCTCAAGGAAGTCACAGACCATGCGGGCAGAAAGGTAAAGCTTGAGTATGACGGAGACATGTTAAAGACAGTCACGACACCGTCAGGAGCAGTGTACACATACAGCTACGGAGACAACGGAAGGATAACGGAGACAGTAAATGCAAGAAATGTCACGGCCGTAAGGAACAGATACGACAGCCTGTTCAGGGTGACACACCAGGAGTTCCCGGACGGCGGCACGATGGACTTTGAGTATGATGACAAAAACAGCCGTGTTACACTCACGGAAAGAAACGGAAGCCGGATAACATACGTGCATGACAGCCGGTACAGAAATACAGCCACGCTGTATGAGGACGGAACAAGGGAAAAATACCTGTACAATGACAGGAACCAGTGCATCTGCAGGACAGACAGGAACGGCCATACCGTGCGCATGTCATATGACAGCAGGGGAAACCTGACACAGACAGTGGATGCGGGAAAGCGCCGCATAAACTTCACGTATGACATTTACAACAACCTTACCAGCCTGAGCATCAACGGAAAGACAAGGCTAAAAAACCACTATGATTCAAAGGGAAACCTGACAGGCACGACGGATGCACTCGGAAACCGGACGAAGATAAAAAATGATGTCTTCGGAAGGGCAGAAAAAATCACATATGCAGACGGAAGCAGCACTGAGCTTTCATATGACCGCAGAGGCAACATCACGGCAGTAACGGATGGAAACGGCAACAGCACGTCATATGAATATGACCTTTTAAACAGGGTGATAAAAACAACGGACGCAAACAACAACGGGACACATTTCAGCTATGATGCATCAGACAGAATCAGCACAGTAACAGACGCACTTGGAAATGTCAGGAAATACACTTACAATGCCGGGGGAAAGGTTACAGGCCTTACGGATTTCGACGGAAAGACAGTATCCTTTGACTACAATGACCTGGGAAAAATCAGCGCATACACGGACAAGGAAGGATACCGTGCAGAGCTTGCATACGACAGGATGTGGAACGTAAGCAGCATAAAGTCACCGGATGGTGGAATACAGCGGTTCATATACGACAGCGACAACAGGCTTAAAGAGCATACGCTGCCTATGGGAGGAAAAATCAGGTATGCATATGATGCGGCAGGAAACCTGCTGTCCGAAACGGATGCAGCCGGAAACACTGCCAGGTATGCATATGATGAGGCAGACAGGCTGGTGCGCATGGAAGCGGCAGACGGGGCAGTAACCACCTTCGGTTATGATCATGAGGGAAATCTTGTATCGGAAACCGATGCGCTGGGTCATGTGACAGAATATACCTATGATGATCTGGGAAGAAGAACGGGTGTCACGGATGCAGCCGGAGAGACCACAAGCGTATGCTACAATGAGATTGGAAATGTGGACAGGATATGCCATCCCAATGGAAGCAGCACAGTATACACCTATGAAAAGGGAGGCAGACTCAGAAGTGTGCTTTATCCGGACGGATCAGGTGAAAAATACAGTTATGACGCAAAGGGAAATATGACAGAACGTATAACCATGTCTGGAGAACGTTATCATTACAGTTATGATGTTCTTGACAGGATAGTATCAATAACGAATGCTGTCGGTGGAACACAGCACTTTGAATATGATGCACTAGGACATGTGACAGAGGCTGCTGATGAAAATGGAAACATAACACGTTATGAATACACACCAAATGGAAATCTGTCAAAAGTAACGGATGCTTTAGGAAATGAGACCTTCTATCAGTATGATGCCATGGGACACCTGACACAGACAAGCTGTACTGGAACAGGCGGAGAGCAGACACAGAACACTGCATATACATGGGATAAGGAAGGACATGTTGTGGCAGTGACAGACCAGCTGGGAGATATGGAAATATATACATATGATCCTGCCGGACGCATGACCTCAAAGACGGACAGGGATGGATATGAAACTGCCATAAGCTATGGAGCAGATGGACAGGTAGAAGAGATCAGATACGCAGACGGAAGGACAGTGTCACTCACGTATAATGCCATACGCCAGTTAGAGGAAGTAAAAGACTGGCTCGGCACAACCAAGATCGCCATGGATGAGGCAGGACGGGTATCTTCTGTCACAGACCCATACGGAAAAACGGTCGGGTATGAATGGGGAAGAATGGGAGAAAGAACGGCGGTTCTCTACCCGGATGGAAGAAAAGCAGCATACGAATACAACAAAGTGATGCAGCTGACCGCCATGAAACTCATATCCAATAAGGAACAAGAGAAAACAATCCGGTACTGCTACGATGAAGCCGGAAGACTGACCGGAAAGCAGTTCCCTGGAGGAAACCGCACGGACTACCGCTACAACGGAGCAGGAAAAGTCGAAGAGATCCTACATACGGGAGCAGATTTTACAGAACGCTACCACTACGGTTATGATGTTATGGGAAATAAAATCACGGCAGAAAAGGAAAGACCAGGCCTGCTGGAAGACAGTGGAAGCTTTTCCTATGGTTATGATGAATTAAACCGCCTGATCCATGTATCGCAGAATGGAAAAACACTTCGCTCCTATGGTTATGATGCCTTTGGAAACCGAAGCAAAAAGACCGAGTACCAGACAGCAGGGGAACTGGTGACAACCTACCGTTACAACACCAAAAACCAGCTGATGCAGGAGAACGATGCACATGGAACCAAAGACTATGCCTATGACCACAGGGGAAACCTGTTATCCGTAACAAGTGGGGAAGAGGTTTTAAAAGCATACTGGTTTGATGCAGCAAACCAGATGAGCAGTTCCATGGGAAGGACGGACGGAACCATCCAAAAGGCAGTCTATCAGTACAACGGATTAGGCCACAGAATGGGACAAAGCATTGCAACAGGGGATGCAGCCCCGGCCCGGACCATCCGTTATACCTTAGATCTGACACGCCAGTACCATAACCTCCTGCAGAAGACAGGAAACGGTCCGGACCAGACCTATTTCTGGGATGGCAATGTCGCAGGAATGGAAGAAGAAGGAAGAGACCACTTCTACTTCCAGGATGACTTAGGAAGCCCGATGCGCTTAACTGATGAGGCAGGAAGAAGTGAGGAAGCCTACGGATTTGACGAATTCGGTAATGACATCCGGACTGCAAAAGATATCTTTCAAGACTCCATGCAGAGTTTTGGTTTTACTGGTTATCAGATGGACAGCGCAGGAGGATTGTACTTTGCACAGGCAAGACGCTATGATGCCGGAGCAGGAAGATTTGTCAGTGAGGATTTCCTGAAAGGACACATCGCAGTTCCATACACGATGAATCATTACAGCTACTGCTGGAACAGACCGATGGACCTGGTGGATTTGAATGGAAAATTCCCATCATGGAGAGATTTGAAGAAATTCTGGAATAAGTATATTTATGGGGAAGAAACGATTGGATCAAGTACAAATACAGTTGTTACTGGAAAAAATTGGGGTATAGGAACATATCATAGTGAGGTATATGATATAACGAAAACGAGTGATAAATATACAGGTAGCTGGATAAAAAATGTTACAACGCTAGGGAATGATGGTAACTCACAATCATACAGTTTAAATATACCAAGCGCAGATTTGGGAAAGGGGAATAAATTTGGAATCCCAACATCGTTAGGAGTTACCTTTAGTAATGGAGGAGTTAGTTTGGATGCAAATATAGGAATTGATTTAGGCAAGCTTAACGTTAATATTCCGATAAGTATTGGTTTAAACTGGGATAATTTGGTCTCCGTAGATGCATCGTTAAATGGCGGATGGGCAGATAATTCATATGGACTTGATTTGAGTGCAGGATTACATCCAGGATCTAATGTAAAATTAGGGGTTCATGAAAAACATGCTGTTGATGAAAAAACAACAATAAAAACGGAAAACGGGGTATATATGCGTATGGGATATGTATATGTTGTGGTAATAGCAGCTGCGGCACTGGGGTCAATGTTATATGGAAATGATCCAAGTAGTGCAGGGCAGACAATTATTAATTTTATTAATAATTTTGTAAATAATGGTGTGTGTCCAGCGCTTCAGTAATATGAATGATATAAAGGTAATATATAAAGGAAGAATGATAACATGATTAAGAAAAAAAAGAAAATAATAATCGCAATAATCGTATTTGTAATAGTGTTTATTTGTATATGTATAATAATGAGTTATTTGCATAGGGATGATGAATTTTTAAAGGGAGCAAATGGAAATGCTATGACATATATTAATGATGTACATCCAAATAAATATAAGTCTGTAGATGAGGCATTATTAGATGTAGATGAAAAAGTGAAGTCAGAAAAACAGTTATGTCAGACAGAATATAATGGGGTAGTTCATGTTTATATGCAGGGAAAATTTCAAAACAAAGAAGAAAATGAAGGAAATACATCATATGTAAATTGTTTTGATTTCATGAAAGATAATGAGGGATATACTTATTGTGGAGGACGTGTTTTAAATATTGATTTTGTGGAGAGTCTTGCAGAAGACAGCTATACATGGGAAGAGACTTTTGTTTCGGATCTTTCACAAAGCATGCTTCACACATTTAAAGCCAGTGTAGAGAAGAAATATAAAGCAATTCCGGCATGGGGCGTCACAGATTATTCTGACATTAGTAACGTAACGGTTGATGACCAGAAAATTGATGAGGTACATAAACTTGATGTGGACGGCAAGACTTATTATCTCTGGATAATAAATGATTTGAAGACACGAAACAAGGCATCCGAAGTCCGGATAGAGTCTGTTGACAAGACTACCCAAAACCGATAAAATTACACCTATCAAGGCACACTTATGGAAACATAAGGTCGCAAAGCCAGAGTCTAAAACAGTTACACGATGTAATGACAGATCGGCTGCATCATTCACGGAAAGTGGATGATGCAGCCGTTGTTTTTTTTGAAGAAAGTCGCTGTAAGCAGGCAGCCGTAGTGAGGCAAATATAGAGAACATACAAAGCAGAATCTTGAAAATCAAAAGGAAGAGGAAAAGACAGAATGCAGGGTATTTTTTGATGTAACAAGTGATACTTTAAAAGGTATGATTATTGATGAAGCTATAGGCCTTTCAGCAGTAATAATAAATGAAACCGTAGGAGATAAGATTAACAAGGCTAACGCAGTAATAATAAATGAAACCGTAGGAGATAAGATTAACAAGGCTAACGCAGTAATAAATTATTTGAATGACTTAAATGCTCCATGCCTGCGTTTGAAAAGATATACAAAAAATATAATAAATAATAGTTGATTATAACGAACAAAAAATGCGTAAATGCCGAAAATTGTCTAAAATTGTACAGTTTTCGGCATTTTCAATGTATACTTTTAACAAAATCCGTGGAAAAGAGCTCCGTGTGACCGTTGTGTGACCAAAGAGGTGTATAATCTTATTCAAGAGGAAAACGTATAAATAAAATATGAGGATAAGAACGCGTGCTTTGAGATAAGGAGCCGGAATATAATAGATTATCACAGAGCATACATAGGGACGAAAATGGAATTAAAGCCAGAAGCATTTAAAGGGATAATGTTCAAGGTAAAGAGATCGGAAAAAATTTTCAAAAAAATTTAAAAAAGTACTTGCATTATTCGTTTGACCATGATATTATAATACACGGTTCGTTGGTCAAGCGGTTAAGACGCCGCCCTCTCACGGCGGAAACACGGGTTCGATTCCCGTACGGACTGCTAAGTATTTAAAGCCGGTACATTCATGGAAACATGATGTACCGGCTTTTTCGTTGTATATATTCATATGAGGCAGAGCTATTTATGAGCAGCTGCAGCTACTGTCTGTTTTTTTATGCCGTCAGGCGCTTTTGTGATGCGAAGGGCAACGACAATTATTGCGGCGGCAAACAGCAGCTGTATTCCCATGCACATGAAAATGAAGCCAAGCTCCTTGACCGGATGAAAGTCAATATTTTTTACAGCCTGGTTGTACCAGTAGGCAGGCAGGAAGTGAGCGGCTTTTATGATGCCATCACTTAGAAATTCCTCCGGCACAAATATACCGCACAGGAATGCCATGCCGAGTGACACTGTGTTTGCAAACATGTTCAGTATCTCACTGTTTGAGGTGATTTTACTTATGAAAAAGGCAAATGCCAGTGAAACGAGCATGTAGCAGAGCATGTTGAGTGTGAACAGGAAACCTGAAAACGAGAATGTGCTGCCTTTAAACATGATTGTAGCTGAGACAAAAATTACAGCGCATACCACAAGTCCGGTTAAAATTACACCCAAAAGCAGCTCGCGGTTGTAGTTTGCAAATTTATAGGATGAGCAGGATGTTCTCTCCTTGATTTCTTTTTTGGAGAAAACCTGAAGGACAGGAGCTATACCTGCAATCATCATGACAAGGAGCACCCATCCCAGATAACTGAAGCAGTAGAATATCCCTGAGTGCGAGGTGACACTTTTGCCGCTGAGCAGCGAGACAGAAGTCTTTTGACTTAGCGAGGTGTTTACTGCGGCTAGAGCATCAGCTTCAGAGTAGCCGGAAGAGATGTAGGTATTGTACGTTTTCGTAAAGCTGTTTATGGCAGACTCAAAGGTGGTCGCTGCCTGTGTGCCGGGTATGGTAACGACATCGAGACTAAAGCCTTCTTTTATGATGAGAATACAGTTTACATTTCTGGCAAAAAGCTCATCCTGCATAGTTTCCTTTTTGTCATTTTTGATATTTTTTTGGATGCATGTCTTTTTAAGATACTCTGTCAGAGCTTTGCTTTCTGATGATTTGTCATAGTCAAATACCGCAAATTTGGGCTTGGCAGCCTCATAATCACCTTCAGCTTTGTTTGTGCGTGTCGCAGTGAGAACGACCATGATACCTATGAATATGGACAGGTACATAATCATCTGGCCCATATGTCTGTTGAGTATTTTGAAATATGATTTAAATACTTGCATATTTTTCCCTCCGAAGCAGTGCAAAGGCAATGATTAAAAGAATCACTGATTCAACTGCCATTATTGATATATTTCTGAAAAATCTGTCGTAGCTGTCATATACGTTGAGCGAGTAAAAGCAGTCGGATATGAGACAGGCAGGGTTGAGGCGGTTAGCAATCGGAAGCTTGTGCTCAATCATATCTTTTATCCCGTTGGCGCATAAATCCGCAAGCACGGAAAGCACCATGCCGATTCCGACAGAGATACCGATTTTGCTGCCCTCTGTAAGCTTAGGAATGGCACCTATTATCACTCCGATTGAAAGTCCAATCATGCAGCCGAAAAACAGTGTCAGGATAATTGCCGGATATTTGTTTCCGAAGTCCACACCGAGTAGTGTCATGTAGACCAATGCAATTAGCTCGACAACAAAATGGATGATTAAGAGTGAGATATACTCTGAAAAAATCAGTATGTTTTTGCTTAGAGCTGCAAGGCTTTTTCGCATGCCGAGAGGACTTGTGTTTGCAAGCAGACGGTTTGTGGCTGTCACAGCTGAAAATGAGGCGAACAGGCAGCTCATCGCAAATACAGCGTAAAAGTAATTGGTGTATTCATCCTGATTTCCCGATGAAAGAGAAATCTCTTTATACTCTGATGTGGTGTCGGATAGTCCGGCAATTGCAGTCTCAAGTGCAGCCGGATTTGTCTTTGCTATGTTTGTAAATACGTTTTTTTGCTGTTTGTACTGTGTCAGGATGGATTCAAGGATTGTGGCATTGTATGAGTTTTCATCCACTACAAGTGAAGCATCCTCTGTGTAAATAATGCCGGTCACTTTTTTGTCATTTAGAGCTTTTTTGGCTGCTGAGCTATCCATTAGCTTCATGTTTATGAGGTCTTAAAATGAATTTGAACTGTCGGCCTTGTCGTCGGATTTACTGGCTGAATCAGTATGGTTTACATCGAGAGACTCAAGCACGCTCATCAGAGTATCATCATTTTCAGATTCAACCACTGCTACATTTATTGTCTTAAACATTTCATCCTTTTCAAACAGATTTCCGAATGCCATATACATAAAGGTGGCGAGTAGCAGTGGAAAAGCGAGTGTCCAGAAAAGGGTTTTTTTCAGACGAAACGTGCTGAGCATGGTATATTTCATGTTGTGAAAAAATGTCTTTAATCCATTCATCAATCCCTAAGCTCCTTTCCTGTAATCTCTAAGAATACGTCGTTAAGAGTCGGAAGCTGTGTGTACACCTGACCGAAGGACAGATTGTTCTGCTCTAGATAATCAAGCACATGGATTATATTGTGGCGTCCGCCACTGAAATAAATCCGAAGCTGTCCGTTTTCAAAGCTGACCTGATATGCATTGTGCAGCTGCTTTAATGAGTCAAGCTGTACTTCTGACAAGTCTGCAATTTCTACGTTTATTGTCTCTGTATTTTTGATCATGCGCTTTAGCTCATCCTTTGTGCCGAGCGCGAGAGCCTTGCCCTTATCCATGATGAGTATTCGGTCGCAGAGCTGTTCAACCTCTTCCATGTAGTGTGAGGTGTAGATGATTGTCGCACCATCACGGTTTAGTTTTTTTATGCCCTCCAGAATCTTGTTTCTGCTTTGAGGGTCGACAGCCACGGTCGGTTCATCGAAGAAGATGAGCTTTGGCTTGTGTGCTATGCCACACGCGATGTTGAGACGTCTCAAAAGTCCGCCTGAGAGCTTCTTTGGCAGAAATTTGCTGTAATCCGCTATGTCCACGAAATCCATTGCTTCCTTTACATATTTTTCGCGGAGCTTTTTGTCACTTACGTAAAGACCGCAGAAATAGTCGATATTTTCATATACAGTCAGCTCGTCGTATACGGCCACATTCTGCATGACCACGCCGATTTCGCGTTTGATATCGTAGCTGTTTGAGTACATTTCCTGCCCGAATACCTTTATATCACCCTTATCGTATGTGAGCAGGGAGAGTATGCAGTTTATAGTTGTGGTCTTTCCGGAGCCGTTCGGTACATGCTTATATAGACAAAGCGGAAAAACCGCATAAATAAAGGAAAAATTAAAAATAAGAAAGATAAAGAAAAGTCATTATCACACCTAAAACGTCATTTGTACTTCACAAGTGGCGTTTTTAAATTGTGATGATTACAGAAAGGAGCATTAGATTTATGAAAAAGACATGGAAACGATTGTGTACGGGCTTCTTAGCTCTTGCAACTGTCGTTACTGCTTTACCGACTACACCCGTTCATGCAGAAAGTAAGCAATACTGGACGGAAAGTGCAGAGCGTGTCGGTATCATTGAAAAAGTAATGAATGACGGTTCTATCGGTTCGACATTCAATGAGGGCTATATGAAAGTCGAGGGCGAAACTGCCTATTGTATCGACATCAATACAGATTTTAAGAATGGCTACAAGACCAGAGCTGACGCAAGCTCACGCATGAGTATCGACCAGATAAGCGACGTTGCCTTATCTATCGAATATGTAAAACAGTACACAGACAACCACAGCGGAATAAGCAAAAATCACGCTTACCTTTTAAGACAGCTTGTAGTCTGGCAGAGATTGAGCGTACATCTTGGCTGGCAATGTGATAACGTGCGAGCTTCTTATGATGAAATTCCAAAGGCAACGCAGGACGAAGTTTTCTCTGGTGCAAAAGCCTTTGTCAAAGAGAATAAAGGACGCTATGAATGTGGCGGTTATATCTACTCTGGCGAGGGGCAGGAATTAGGGCAATTCTGGGCGAAACTGAATGTTGGAAATGCGAAACTGCAAAAGACTTCCAGTAATACCAGCATTACAGACGGTAACGGGAATTACTCTATCGCTGGTGCGACATACGGTGTCTTTGCTGATAAGGACTGCACGAAACAGCTTGCCACCCTTACGACTGATGAAAACGGAAATACAGACGTTGTAGAGGTAAAAGCAGGCACAGTCTATATCAAGGAATTATCCGCACCAGCAGGATATAAAGTGGATAAAACTGTATATTCCTTAAAGGTTGAAGCTGGAAAGACAGCAACCTTGAAAGTATCAGATACGCCAAAAGTAACGGACACTTTGATTGAGCTTTTCAAGATTGATATGGAAACACAGAAAGACAATCCGCAGGGAAACGCTTCTCTAGCAGGTGCGGAATTTACATGGAAGTATTATGCAGGCTTCTATAATAAAGACAATCTCCCTGCCAAAGCTACTCGTACATGGGTTACAAAGACAATCGCTGAAACAGACAGCGACGGGACAACCCACTACATCACAAAATTAGCGGACGCATACAAGGTATCTGGCGACAGTTTCTATATGCAGGACGGAAAAGCCGTTCTTCCTTTAGGAACACTAACCGTAGAAGAAACAAAAGCTCCAAACGGTTACTTGTTAGACGGTGCATATATGCAGGCTGGCGATAAGTCCGAACAGATTAAGGGCTTATATGTAACACAGATTACCGAGGACGGCGACCTTGCCGTATTATCTGGAAGTAACCAGTTTTCCGTATCAGACAAGGTTATCCGTGGCGGTGTCAAAATTCAGAAACGAGATTTAGAAACGGGCGATACAAAGCCACAAGGAAGTGCCACTTTGAACGATACTGCCTTTGACATCATTTCCTTAAATGATAATTCTGTTTTGGTTGAGGGCAAGCTATACAAGAAAAATGAAGTGGTAAAAACTATTCGTACAGATATTGAGGGTATCGCTTCTACTTCTTCTGACCTCTTACCTTATGGAAAATTCCGTATCGTTGAAAGTGAAGCTCCCAACGGTTACTTAACTGACGGTGCAAAACCGATTGATTTTACAATCACAGAAAATGGAAAAATCGTGGACTTAACCGACGAAGCCCATTCTATCTATAATCAGATTAAGCGTGGAGATATTGAGGGTGTAAAAATCGGTGCAGGCACACACAAGCGTCTTGCTGATGTTCCCTTTCGGATCACAAGCAAGACGACGGGCGAAAATCATGTAGTGGTAACTGATGATAACGGGCAATTCTCCACTTCTGCTGACTGGGCTTCTCATAAGCACAATACAAACGCAGGAAAGACCAGCGAGGACGGTGTGTGGTTTGGAACTTCTGAACCAGACGACAGCAAGGGTGCATTACCTTATGATACCTATATCATTGAAGAATTACGCTCTGATAGTAACAAAGGCTTTGAACTTATCCCACCTTTTGAAATCGTGGTATCAAGAAATAACCTTGTGATTGATTTAGGGACGCTGACTGATGAATACGAAAAAGAAATCTCTATCCATACCACAGCGACCAGCAAAGACGGCGAAAAGACTATCCTTGCAGGAAAAGAGGTAACAATCGTTGATACGGTCAAATTAGACGGACTTACAAAAGGCACAAAATATCAGCTCAAAGGCTGGCAGATGTTAAAGGAAGAAAACGCCGAGCTTATCATTGACGGGAAACGTGTAGAAAACGATTATACCTTTGTCGCTGATGATGAAGAAATGAAAGTGGAAATTTCCTATACATTCAATGCGTCTGCTTTAGGTGGCAAGAACCTTGTTACCTTTGAAGAATTGTACGATTTAAGCAATCCAGACGAACCCGTGAAAGTTGCGGAGCATAAAGACATTGAGGACGACGGGCAGACCGTACTTATCACAGAGCGTATCATCAAAATTCATACGACTGCTACCGATAAGGACGGCAACAAAGAGATTGAAGCAGGAAAAGACGTTACAATCATTGATACCGTAACCTTAGAGGGCTTAGAAGTCGGTACACAGTACAAACTTGTGGGCTGGCAGATGTTGAAAGAAGAAAATGCAGAGCTTCTTATCACTGGAAAACGTGTGGAAAGTGATTACACTTTTACTGCTGACAGCGAAACTATGAAAGTGGAAGTTGCTTTTACCTTTGACGCTACTTCTCTTGACGGCAAACAGCTTGTAACTTTTGAAGAATTGTACGATTTAAGCAATCCAGACGAGCCGAAGAAAGTTACCGAGCATAAGGATATTGAGGATAAGGGACAGACGATTACCTTTAAGGAAAAGTCAGAAGAACCAGAAAAACCCGAAACACCACCGACACCAGAAAAGCCTAACAGACCTAGCGACAGTCCCAAAACGGGCGACAGTACAAATGTAATGGCATTTGTCGTGATGTTGCTTGCGTCTGCTGGTGGACTGGTTGGAACATATCTTTACAAACGCCGTAAAATGAAGAAATCATAAGGCGGTAACGGTATGAGGAAAGAAAAATCACGCTCTCCGCCGAAGCTGTCAAACGGCAGACTTCCGCTTATTCTGGCTTGTCTGCCTACAACCTGCAAGAACACGGATAGTCAAGGGTGCGTAAGCATTTATTTTACCCTTTACTATCTGGGGGATTGCTGGTACTTCCCAAACCGCCAGAATAAGAAATCACAATCAAAAAACTTATCAAAAATAGAAAGAAACGAGGTAAAACAATATGGAAATGAAATATGTCGTGCCAGATATGGCACAGTCTTTTGGAACTCTTGAATTTGCAGGCGAAAGCGAGCCAGTCTTTGAAAGAGATAAAAATAACCGCAGGGTCTTAGCCAGACGAAGCTATAACCTTTATTCTGACGTACAGAAAGGCGAAAATGTTGTCGTAGAAATTCCTGTGCAGGCTGGCGAAAAGAAGTTCAAGTATGAACAGAAAGTAAAACTTGTCAATCCGAAGTTATACGGCAGAGGTTACGCAATCGGGGATATGGGACATACTGATTATGTGTTAGTTGCTGATGATATTGTAGCAGTTGAAGAAAAGTAAAGGAGTGAAGAATTTATGAGATTATCAAACGGGTTTGTTATTGACAAAGAGAAAACATTTGGAGAATTAAAATTTACAGCGGTGCGTGATGTGTTCTTGCAGAACGAGGACGGGACACCGAGTACCCAGCTTAAAAAGCGTATCTATGATTTGAAGTGCAGTCTGCATGGTGGAATTATCCCCGTGTCTGTACCGCCAGAAGTACCGTTAAGGGAATTTCCTTACAATGCAGTTGTGGAGCTTGTCAATCCCGTAGCCGATACGGTATCAAGAAAAACCTATACGGGTGCAGATGTGGACTGGTATGTAAAAGCAGAGGATATTGTGTTGAAGAATAAAGGCAACCAGAACGCAGGCAGTCCACAGAACTCTGCACCGCAGGGACAACCGAAAAAATAGGCTTGCTGAATAGATTTTCATTGTAGTGGATATGTGAAACTGATATAATATGGATATAAAGAAAACGAAAATTACATTTTATCTTTGGAGGTACTTATGGATAACACTTTAAAAAAATTGATGTGATAGACTATAAAAAATCAAAGTATGCTAATCTTTTTATTATAGGTAGCTTTGCTTTTTCTCTACTTGTGGGCATTGTTCTTATAACTATAAGTGGTTCTTTTTTGAACAATGGTGTAGAAAATCCATTATTTTTATTAGGTTGTTTTTGTTATATAATTATTCATGAAGTAATCCATTTAATTTTTATGAAAACTTTCTCTAAAGAAAATATTCATATATCGTTTAAATTTCCGACTATATCAGTAGGAAGTAATGCTAAATTCAGTAAACGACAATTTTTGATTGTTGTTCTTGCACCAGTAATTATTTTAGGGATATTACTTGCATTATGTATAATTTTCTGCCCAAAGAAATACACTTTTTTCTTTAATGTACTTTTCATTCTAAATTTTGCTGGTTCAGGTGGCGACTATCTACAAGCGTTTGTAATAAGACGCTATTCTGCAAAAACATTTTTTCAAGATAACAGCATTGAAACTATTGTTTATCAAAAGAATTAAAATTCAGTTTATCAGCAACTTCATATTTCACAATTATTAGCGGTTAGTCCTCAAGATTGACCGCTTTTTCAATGCAGAGAAAGGAGTGATTGATTTATGCGTAAGATTTGGAATAAGGGACACCGTATCAGAACCAGCGACAAGCATCTTGTTTACCACTTTTCCATAGGGACGCTTCTGTTTGTATTCGTGGCGGTTCTCCTGCTACTGAATATCAAACAGCTCATGCGTACCGATTGGGAGCATTTCAGCTTGTTAGAGAACGGCTTGACGCTCTCCCCTTACAACTTCATAACCATACTGATAGCGACTGGTGTTTGTGCATTGGTCGCTTTTCTGTATTACCGCTTCTGTTACGACAGTTTCAAGAAGCTCCTGCACCGTCAAAAGCTGGCAAGAATGATACTGGAAAATAAGTGGTATGAAGCCGATACCGTACAAGACAGCGGTTTTTTTACTGACCTGCAAAGCAGATCAAGGGAAAAAATCGTCTGGTTTCCGAAGATTTATTATCAAATGGAAAAGGGACTGCTTCATATCCGCTGTGAAATTACGCTGGGGAAATATCAAGACCAGCTTTTACGGTTAGAGGATAAATTGGAAAGTGGCTTGTATTGTGAGCTGACCGACAAGACCCTGCATGACGGCTATATCGAATATACCCTGCTTTATGATATGATAGCGAACCGCATTACCATTGATGAAGTACGGGCAGAAAACGGCTGTCTTAGACTGATGAAAAATCTTGTATGGGAATATGACGCACTTCCTCACGCTCTGATTGCTGGTGGGACTGGTGGCGGTAAAACTTATTTTTTGCTGACGCTCATTGAAGCCTTACTGCATACCGACGCTATCCTTTACATCTTAGACCCGAAAAACGCTGACCTTGCAGACTTAGGAACAGTTATGGGAAATGTGTATCATACCAAAGAAGAAATGATAGATTGCGTCAATGCCTTTTATGAGGGAATGGTACAACGAAGTGAGGAAATGAAACGACACCCGAACTATAAGACGGGCGAAAACTACGCCTATCTGGGACTGCCACCCTGCTTTCTTATCTTTGATGAATATGTGGCATTTT
>OAVJ01000231.1_pt1 | contig 42873 bp, 31 predicted proteins | sample 1516901 | NCBI WGS metagenome assembly OAVJ01 (sample SAMEA2580073, study PRJEB22360) | human gut metagenome | biome: human gut; feature: human-associated habitat; material: faeces | place: Denmark | collected 2008/2010 | reverse complement strand
GTGGCTTTTATGATTTAGCCACAGCCTATCAGTCTGTGCACGTCAACTATTGAAAGCGCCGTATACCGAACGGTACGTACGGTGCTGTGAGAGGACGGCGGTTAGCCACCGCCTCCTACTCGATTATAAGTATTTACATATATTATACAAAATGATATAATAATAAAAAATCAAAGCAAAGGAGAAGAATCATGAGTAACCGACTGGTAAAAACGAAAACAACAATGGTGCCAAATCAGGGAATGGAAGATAAGGAAACACTCATTCAGGAAATACTGGAGAAAGTCGATCAGGGCAGAACAACAGCGATGTTTCTGGCATTTGGTGCAACTTTAAAGGAGAAGCTGGGAGTAAGTGAGGAAATGCTATTTGAGATTTTCGAAGGAGTGGACCAGCTCATGGGGACCTATAACACGATGTCATCCATAAAAGAATTCCGCAAATTTGTAGCAGACACATACCAGTTTGATGTCGCTTATGATGCAAATGATGTTCTGAAACCGGAATAAGAGAAGAAGGAAAATCCCATGCGTGTGAATAAGTCTTTTTGTGTCCATTCTTTGTGGGTGGCATCGATTATATTCTTTATATTGCGAATCATGTATGTGATTGGGATTCAGTTGTCGGAAGCAATGTTTCTGTTATTCTTCAAAATTTTGCTGATGTGGAGCGCAGTTGTTTTGGTAATCGAATTGCAGCCACAAAGATCCAATAGGCTGGAACAGTTCCAGTTTTGTGATAGTGCGAGTGAGTCGGATCCCATTCCTGAAACAATGTATATTCGTTCCAGGCATACATTTGACAGGGAAGAGCGATATATCGTTGACTTAAGCGGAAATATCTATTATCAGATTAAGACTCAACGATCCATCCGCAACATGAATCAGATACGAGTACTTGATGTATATCGCGGTTGCGAGGAAAAGATCGGGACCGTTTTAATTTTTGCCGTATTCCTGGCTGGAGCCGCAATTGTATGTATTATTCAAGGGATCCGCAAAATAAGATGAGGTGTTTTTACTAAATCGAAAAAAATATTGGAGGAAATATATGGAAGAAAATAGAACATGGGAAGCAGATAACTACTGGATCGAATTATTGAAAAAATACAACCGATCAAAGCTCGAAGAATTAAGGAAGGAAAAAGCAGAAAAAAATGGAGCGATTGTACTGGATCCTACGGATACAAGCACTCCCGCCAGACTTTATGAAAATATTCCTTCAACGGAAATCCTGGAACAGCAATCAACCCTGGAACGTCAGATCACATCAATGGCAGATATGTTGGTACTTTTGGATCGTGAGAATCCTGATTTTATAGGTGAAATAATTTCCTGCGAAAAGGGAGAGAAGATAAGGCAGGAGCAGGAGAATCATTCTCTTTCCGATGTACACGAGAGAATACTCCTCTCAATCCCAAAAACATTCCGCTATATCAATCTGCAGACAGCCTTGATCTTAGCAATGGAAGATACGGAAACACAGGAAAAAGTGGATAAGGAAGCGCGTAAGCGGTATTCCTGGTATTTTTCAAATCCGAATAAAATTGTAAAACGCTATATATCAAGTATCAATCGAGAACTTGGAAAAGATGGTCATTTTCGTCCGGATATTTATGGAGAAAACTGGAAGGACAATTCAGCGCTTAAGGATACAATCATAGTGCAATATATCATGGGTTGGCACAGGAAAATGGTAGAAGAATCCAAAGACTATGGTTTTCTTATTCAGATGAAATGGATTCAGTTCAGAAACATCCTTGTGGATAGAGAGACTGTAAATAGTCTGGATAAATTGGCAATTCAGCTTGGCTATGATGAAACTAAAAAGCTTGTCGCAAGTAAGGTATTTGCTAAATATACAACCCGCTGTATGGAAACAGCTGCAACATGGCTGGATGATCAGGTTGAAAAATGGGAAGTCTTTTCTTTTCGGGATGAGGAAAAGGTAGATTACCATGCATTTGAATATGTCCAGACGATCTTCGATGACATTTTATTCATGGCACAAAATCCAAATGATAATAGCACCCTGTATGATAAGACAAATTTTGTCCCATTGGAGTGCAGCCCTCTGGGGATTGCATTTGATCTCATAAATGGTATCAAGTGGTATCCAAAATTCGGTCACGAGGAAGAGAAGAAAAAACTTTTTTATGAAGCAGCACTCAATTGTTCAGCAGCATGCGCAGCAATCGAGTTTGAAGGAGCGGATATTGATGATTTATCTGCCACCAACCTCATCCGACTGTCGAAATTGACCGACCCACAATGGTTTATCATAAATCTCTTTTATTCCTACGTTATAAACCAGATCGCGTGGGAGTACCGGGAAAAGGACCTGGATGCGAATTATTTATTGAATAAGGAATATGAAAGCTTATTAGCCAGAGCAAGAGAAGAGTCCATGGAAACGATTCAGAACTTGAAAGAACAAGTGGAAGATCAAAGACAGAAAATTGAGCAGCTTCAAAGCACGATTCGCTGGAAAAATGACAGAGAAAAAGAAACGGATCAGCTTGTGGCGGGCAAAACGGATAATCTCAATGACCAGATTCGTATTTTGGAAAAGAAACTCAGCAAAATGCAGGATGTGCTCCTGGAAAAGGATGCACTCATCGAAGAGCAAAAAGCACAGTTGACTGATTATGAGGAAATACTGAAATATAAGGAGGATGAGGGACAGGCGGAAAATGAGGAATGTAGCCTGGATGAATTGAAAAAGCAGGTGATTTTATTCGTTGGAGGACATGAGGATCTGCTTACCGAATTGAGGAAAGAGTTGCCACTGTGTAAATTTCTGTCAAAAAGTACAGAACCCATGCCGGACATGAGTAAAATCGACCGGGTGGTTGTCTTTTATAAATTTGCAAACCATACTACATTTAATAAAATCATGGCAAGCGTAAGAAAAATCCAGATTCCGGTTCAGTATATTGATCGGAAAAATTATAGCCAGGTGTTAGAGCAGCTGAGAAGAAATACGATAAGCTAAGTGTTTTCTCGTAATATATGTATTTACATATATTACACAAATGATATAATAAAAATTGAAAGAGAGGTGCAGAACGCAGAGGGTTTATCATCTGCAAAAGAGCATGGTAAAATTTGATAAATTATGGAAAAAACTAGATGAAATGGGATTACAGAAACGAGATTTGTACCACGCCACGACACAAATCGCAGTGGCGAAAATGGCGAAAAATGAGCATGTAAGTTTGGGGACCATCGAAAATCTCTGCAAATTTCTGGAATGTACACCAAATGACATCATGGAAATCGATATGAGCGATATGACGTTTTCTTCAAAGAAAAAGGGATCCAGATTTAAAGACAAGGAAATCATTCCAGTCCGGATCATGAAAGAAAAAGGGTTACTGATCAAAGTGGATGGCGGAGGAAAGCCGGTAGAGAATAGTTCGGGGGAACTGAAAAAGCTCAAGAGCACATATCGGAAAATGAAATAGACGAAGCAGGTTTCGACAAGCAAGGAAGGAGCCGATCCTCAGAGGGCTGGGATGTACAATATAAAGTCCATATATGATATGGCAAAAAGAGAAGTGGAGGAAAAAGCGCAGCGTGAAAACAGGGCGTGAACAGGTACGAAAAAATAAAAGAAAAACATCCGTCAAGCCTGGGAAAAAACAGGCAGTGTATGATCTTCCTCAGAAATGCCCCTATTGTGGAGGAAAAATGCTGATCCATCATCCGGGACAGAAAAATGGGAAAACGGAGAAGGGAGATCATGCAAAGCAACAAATCAAGCCGGTTATGGTCTGTGAAAACAATACCTGCACCTGTTACTTAAATCTGAAGACTGATTGGAAAGGAAAGCTGTTGCCCGTTGGAATCCCGGCAGATGAAAATCTGCGGATTTTGCGAACAGAAGCCCATCACTATCTGAACTATTTTATGCAGGCTGCAGGTATGGATTATAAAGCAGCATATCAAACGGTTTCAGATATTACAGGACTTCCAGTCTCAATGTGCCATATATCCATGATGGATGAGGTACAGTGCCGGAGACTTACTGCTGAAATACTAAAGTATATTGTCCGTATGGGACAGATAAACCCACAAAAGCTGAGGAAAACGGGAAATCTGACCGCCTTTTACTCATATAAAGGGTATACTTTTTCAAATGCAGAGGCTCAAAATATGGTGAAGGAAATCAATGAGATTGCAAACGGATGACAGGCAGAAGAATACGAAGGGAGTGAGAGAAGGAATGAGCGAGCATAATACCGAAGAGCCGGAAATGATAGTTATCGACATAGAAGAAATCAAAAATAAGCTTCTGGAGGCTGGTCGGAGTCTGATTGAGGATGATGAGAATGAGAATTCATTCGTTGATGTTGAACGATTCCTGGATCCTTATGATGATGATATCGATAGCAGAACGGAGATACAGCGCGCAGAGGATGAGAGAAAGGACTTTGACAGCCGTTTCCCTAGATGCGAAGAACTGGTAAAGGTGTACAATAATAGAGTAGAAAGCCTGGAAAAGAAACAAAAACTTCAAGATCAAAAGCTTGTAAAATGGCTGGTTCCACTCACCGTTCTGATTATCTTTGGCTTTCAAATATACCTTGAAAAATATGGAACGGGGAACATGGAGAAAGATCTGGTCATTTCTTTTTTCTGGATTCCAGTAGTGGCAATTTTGGCACTTGTATTTGTGTTCTTGGGATCTGATAGTGAAAAAAAAGAACAAACGGATTATAAATGGCTGATGGAGAAGATATTTCCGATCATTTATGAAAAATATATTCGAAAGAAGCTTCCGAGCATAGAGTTCCAAAAAAATATTGCAAGCCTATTTCCAAACGGGAAAAAAGCGGATTATGGATTCGGGATTGAAAACCGTGTGATCGAACTGTATGAAATGGAGATTACAGCAATAGACCGGCTTTCTTCAAAAAAAGGAAAAGAATATTTGTCTTTTAAAGGAGTCTGCATCTATAATAAACTGAACAGAAAATATCAATTGATTTCCGGGATGCCGATCCTGCCTCCGTTTGTGAAGGGACAAATATTGGAAAGCTCTGATTTCTGGACATACTACATTATTACAGAGAATGCAAAAAGAAGGGTTTTGTAAAGCAAAAGCGGAGGACAAAAGAGAATGAGGCAGTTAGAAAAATTCAAAGAAACGCTTGCGGCATTGGATGATCCGATGGAAGCTGCATTATATATTGATAAGATGCGGGAAGCTGCCGGCTATTTTTGCAAAGAGCGTTATCCGGATGAGGTGATTCTGGAAAGTGACGGACAGTTTCAGGATATTTCGACATACGGAGTCAAACGATATCTCGAATCAGAGATCGATAAGTGGGAGGGAGTAGAATGAACTGGATTGCAGTTGTAGTTATTGCACTTATCATAATCAAAATCATACAAAATCAGCAATACAAAAATGGAAAATGATGTCTTAAGAAAACTGGAGTTTCAGAATCGCAATATGATTCCTTATATCGATGAGGATATCACTGTGAAGAGTCGCCAAAGTTTAGAAAGAGAGGAAATTTGTGAACAATAATACCGAGCGAGAATTCAAAGAAGGAACAAACAAAGAACGAAAAGACATGCGTTACTATCAAGAAAAATATTTTCGATTTGGAGTATATGTTTATGACTTATTTTTGGGATTGTGTGTATTAGCTCTTGTTGCAATTGCTACAATCTTAGTAATATTCTGGGGATTTTTTTTGGATTGTGTGTATTAGCTCTTGTTGTAATTGCTACAATCTTAGTAATATTCTGGGGAATTGCCGGTATGAGCAACTAACAGAATGCTTTCGCTATACTTCAGACAAAAAGTGTGCTGGCAGACAAATTAACGCAGTCTGAAGTCAATAACCCATGACTAAAGTCACGAGTATTAGAGCGCCAATTTTATAAAACAATTTTTCGAGCATAGAGTTCCAAAAAAATATTGCAAGCCTATTTCCGAACGGGAAAAAAGCGGATTATGGATTCGGGATTGAAAACCGTGTGATCGAACTGTATGAAATGGAGATTACAGCAATAGACCGGCTTTCTTCAAAAAAAGGAAAAGAATATTTGTCTTTTAAAGGAGTCTGCATCTATAATAAACTGAACAGAAAATATCAATTGATTTCCGGGATGCCGATCCTGCCTCCGTTTGTGAAGGGACAAATATTGGAAAGCTCTGATTTCTGGACATACTACATTATTACAGAGAATGCAAAAAAAAGAGTTTTGTAAAGCCAAAGTGGGAGACAAAAGAGAATGAGGCAGTTAGAAAAATTCAAAGAAACGCTTGCGGCACTGGATGATCCAATGGAAGCTGCATTGTATATTGATAAGAGAGAGGGAGTAGAATGAACTGGATTGCAGTTGTGATTATTGCACTCATTATAATCAAAATCATACGAAATCAACAGTACAAAAAAATGGAAAAGGATGTCTTAAGAGAACTGGGATTCCAGAATCGCAATATGATTCCTTATATCGATGAGGATATCACGGTGAAGAGTCGTCAAAGTTTAGAGAAATATAATAGTATAAAATATTTCAAAGAGAATAAGGGTATGCTCGAAAAGGCAGAAAAAGTGATTCAGAGAAAAACCCGGGTAGCTGATACGTTCCGTCAATTTTTAAAGGGAAATACATATGAATCACGTTCTCAGTATAAGCGCTTAAAAAAATACATCAATGAGATTTTAAAGAATGCGGATGCGTTTCGGATCCAAGTGACGTACATAACATCAGCGAATAATGTTCGTGGTTCAAAGGAAATTATCATACGGCAATACGATATTGACAAATTCCGAAACAATCCAGAATTACTCATGACAAAGACGGAATATAATAAGCATGTCAAGGAGCAACAGAAAGAAGCATTAGCCAATAAGCAGCATGACTATTATGAAATCGTAAACAGTATCATTGATTACGCGAACAAAAATAAGGACTCTTTGCTTATTGAGGGTAGCCAGGCAAAGGTGGATGATCTGATCAGCCAGTTGTTCGACCGCACGGTTAATAGCATCAAGAAAATCAAAACGACTGATAGCGATGAGTGGGATCTCATTAGAGTATTTACGCAGCGAATTAAACATGAGATAGAAGTGATTGTGGATAGAAATCAGCGAATCCTTGATTACTACGAGTCATCGGATTTTATGAAAATAAAGAAAACCTGTGAATCGCTCATGAATTCTCAAAAAGAATTTAACGACTACATCAAGGAAAAAGTGGAATCGATCTCCCGGCTCTTCGGTACCAGGGTAGTTCGCAACGAAACAGTCAGCGATGATGAGGTTCACTATATTCGTCCATATCGAAAATCAATCACCCCATTTACCGCAGAGGTTTCTGCAACCGTGTTTGCAAGTGCAGAGAATAATCCGTTGGATTATGTGGTAAAATACTTCTACCCAAATAAGAAGGATTATCCGGAGCAGATCAGAAAATTATATCAGCTTGTAGAAGAACTTGAAACTTTGCGAGATGCCAAACAGATCATTGAGAATTATAAGGCAGAGTATCAACAGTACCTCGATAATGTTCCTTCATATGTTATGGAAAATGATGAAGAAGGATTTTATTCCCGTCTCGGATTTGCAATTATTGATGAACATGTTCTTAACGTAGAATATAAATTTTCATATACCTCAAACGGCGGAATGGCGCAGAGATCATTCACGATACCGATGACAGAAGAAAATATCGCAGAGCTTATTAAAATACTGGAGAATAAACTTACTGCAAGCGCTTTTGCTAAAGAACAGAGAGTTCTGATGACAAAGAAATTACGGGAGCGCATAAAAGAACGTGATAACTTTACCTGCCGTACCTGCGGCAATTCTACTTATAAGGAGCCTAATCTGTTGCTTGAGATTGATCACATTATCCCTGTATCCAAAGGTGGAAAAACTGAAGAAAGTAACCTTCAGACCTTATGCTGGAAATGCAATCGAGCAAAGAGCGATAAAATCGTAGTATAACAATCAGAAAAAGGACGCTTGATTTCTCAAGCGTCCCAGTGTATAATCTACTTAGAAAGTGAATCGGATGTGAGTCCGATTTGCCCTCAGTAAAATGATTATCTAAAGAGTAAGCATCCTAAACTTTGGGCGGTTGGGGATGCTTATTTCTTTTTATCAAAGTGATTGTCTATGTAAGACAGAGCCGCAAAAATTACTAACAACAAAGTAAGAACTTCCATTGTGTTCATAGGGCATCACCCTCCTTCGTAAGACTAGAGGGCGTCTGATAATCGGAAAGTCACATCCTGCTTTCGTTTCGATGATACATACCCAGTATACCATAAATGGAACACTCGTTCAAATGATAATGAAATTTGGATGAAATTTGTGAAAAATTATCGCAAAGTATTGCAAAAAGGACGCTTGATTTCTCAAACGTCCCAGTGTATAATCTAATCAGAAAGTGAATCGGATGTGAGTCCGATTTGCCCTCGGTAAAGTTAAGCTAAAAGAGATAGCATCCTAAACTTTGGACGGTATGGGGATGCTATTTTCTTTTATCAAAATGATTGTCTAAGTAAGACAGAGCCGCAAAATCATAACATCAAATCATCAAAATAAGAAATAAAATGCTGAAAATGGAATTCCAATGAATATAAGATAGTCAATATATGTCCAAATAATATCATTTACATAGGACTTCAATTCAAATTTTTTATTGTGAGACATACATAAACAAATTATTGGAGTAATAAGTATTGCCATAATGGTAATTACAATAAACCACCTCAATTGTAACATCTTATAAGTAGAAGAAGAATTGATATAATTATTAACGTGTTCTAAAAAACTAGAATCTATATAAATTTGATTGCCTTGTTTTGTGATTTCCATAATAACCTCCCTATATAGTCAAGTCTTTTTTCCTTGAAAATCAAGGTTTCGTTTCGATTGATACATATCCAGTATACCACAAACAGAACACTTGTTCAACGAAAACAAGATTCGCAAAGGGATTTCCTTGTATTCTTGTTCCACTTCCAGTATAATATAGATAGAGATTCAGCAGCAGGACTAAGGGAGGCGCAGTATCATGAGTGCATTGCCGATAGAAGATATGAGTAGCGCATACATCGAGCATTCGATGGTGATAAATAACTTTGTGGTAGAAATCGGAAGCCAGATCAAAGACAGCCTATGCCGTGTATTTGGCAATGGTGTTCAGTACCAGTGGAACGAAAATAATAATAAAGTTGTGATTCCAGATGCATCCATTAACTGCAATATCAGAGATCGAAAAAACGTATCATTCACCGGAATCCCTCGCTTTGTGATGGAAGTCGTTTCTGATGCAACAGAAAAATATGACCGTGGAGAGAAAATGGACATCTACTGTAAAGTGGGTGTATCGGAATACTGGATCGTAGACTGGCGGAAGAAATCAGTTGAGATTTATATGTTTGACTTCAAGGAAGATGGAACACCATATCCATATCTGTTCAAAACGGTGACAGAGCAGAATAAGGACGAACTCAGCTTTGTCATGTTTCCGAATTTTGAAGCCAGCTATGACCGCTTATTTGATTTTGCATGATGGAGAGGTGATAGGATGCCAATGGTAGTGCATGATATTATTATTTCTTTTGCTAATGGAGTAAAAAAGATTCTTGGTGATGATTTGAAAAAGATAATTCTATATGGATCTTATGCTCGTGGAGATTATTCGGAAAACTCAGACATTGACATTATGGTCTTGACGACCTTGACAGACAGCGAAATCGAACGGGTGGAGTCGAAAATCTATGATCTTGCTTTTGACTTTCTGATGGATTACGGTGTGGACATCAGCGTAGTTATAAAGAATGAAAATCAGTTTAACTATTGGCTTGGAGCATTGCCGTTTTATGATAATGTCCAGAGGGAAGGAATGGTTTTGAATGGATAATCGACAGGAAGAATTAAGTCAATATAGAATACAGGAAGCAAAAGAGAGCTTAAAAGTTGCTGAACATTGTTTGAGAGAAGGGTGGTATAAAGACTCTATTAACCGTTCATATTATGCCGCGTTTTATGCGATAAAGGCAGTATTGGCATTAGGAACGATAGATTTTAAACGCCATAAAGATGTTGTCGCATATTTCAACAAAGAGTATGTGGCAAGGAATGTATTTCCGAGAGAACTTGGTCGCAGATTAGGCATGTTAAAACAATTAAGAGAAAAAAGTGACTACGATGATTTCTATATTGCATCCAAAGAACAAGCGGATGAGCAATACCATACAGCGGAATATGTAATTGCTAATGTTGATAAGTATCTTTCCGCTGAAGGAAAATAACCGTGATAAAGAAAACTTACACGATTCAAGATATTTATGCGTTTCCAGACGGTCAGAGAGCGGAGTTGATTGATGGAAACATCTATATGATGGCACCGCCGACCACAAGACATCAGTTACTTGCATTTTCACTTGCCCGTAAGATTGCAGACTACATTGATAAGAATAAGGGGAAATGCCAGGTCTTACTTGCACCGTTCGCAGTCTTTCTAAACGAAGAAAAGAACTATGTCGAGCCGGATATTTCTGTAATCTGTGACCCAGACAAGATAGATGATGATGGATGTCACGGCGCACCAGACTGGATTATTGAAATTGTTTCGCCGGAATCTCGCCGCATGGACTACATGATTAAGCTGTTTAAATATCGTTCTGCAGGTGTGAGAGAGTATTGGATTGTAGATCCAGAAAAGAACCGTATAATCGTATACAACTTCATCAATGATACGATGATGGAATATTCATTTGGTGAACCGGTAAAAGCCGGAATATACGATGATCTAGTAATTGCAGTGGAATAAATTTATGTATAATTTTGTTATTATATGAGGGGGCTTATGCCAACAATCAAATCCAGTGCTGATTTAACATGGCTCGCCAATTCATCCCGCAACCTCTATAGGCGGCGGGATGAATTGGCTTTTGCTCTAGCTCAACAGATTAGATAAGTTCTGTGCTGGGAGAAGAACAGAAATAAATATATATATGTAAATAGTGATATTATAAATAATAATATTTTTACCTCGCATCTATGGACAAAAATTTCCGGCTATGTTATAATTTGCTTACCAACAATAAATTATGTTTATGTGACTTCCATTTTTTCGGAAAATGATAAGTTAGGATTTGCGACCTTAAATTATCATTTGAGGAGAAAATAGTATGAAGAATAAAAAACATAAGTTTATGCGTGTAGCGTCCCTTGCGCTCGCTGCAAGTCTGTCCTTCTCTACGATGACTGCATTTGCAGACTGGAAGCAGGAAGGAAACACCTGGAAGTATCAGAATAGTGATGGCAAATATGCGACTTCGACATGGCAGTGGATCAATGGCAAAAGTTACTGCTTTGATTCCAATGGAAATATGTATGCCAATACCACAACTCCGGACGGGTATACGGTAAACGCGGATGGCGCATGGACTGTAAACGGTGTTGTACAGACAAAAACTGAAACAACAAATAATAATGATCAGTATCCATTGGCGTATTTAAAAGACTGGTTTGTATTTAGGAGTAACGGAACTTTAACCACGAAGTGGTCAAGAGATTATTTAAGTGTACAATATCCAGAACTTGAAAATACAAGAAATGAAAAATACGGATATGTTGGGACAGTTGACTATCAAATGAAAAACGCAGCCGAAAAACACAATATTCTTTATGCAAGTGCAGCATATACAATGGCGGAACCGATTTATGCAGTTGCAAGACTTGCGGGTGTGCAGATGCCGGGATATCAAGCAGTTGAAAACTCTGCTGAAACATTGGCATTAGAAAAAGAAATCAGAAAATTTCTTAATAGTTTTGATTGGAAGAATGCATCTGATTATGAAAAAGCTGTACATATAGCAAGAAGAGTGAATCAAGCAGAATATGATTCAACTTTGCCGTCTTGCAGTTTATCATATGGATGTTTGGTGGATGGCAAGGCAGTATGCGATGGCTTTGTAAATGCAGCTTGTTTATTAGCCTGGTGTGTTGATTTACAGGCTACAAGCGTATCATCTTTGGCTGCAAACCATTCATATACGGCATATTGTATCAACGGTATCTGGGTACGTCATGAAGCAACATCACATGATGAATCATTCCATATTATGGATCCACAAAATGATATTTACATGATCGGTTCTTATAAGAAATATGGTATGCTTGCAGATTACTGTGACCGAACCGGTTACACAGTTCCGAGCAATGATGTGATCTTATCAAAACTTGCAGGACACGCAAGAGTCATCGATAACTTAGGGCGGATCACAGTAGATTTTAATTAGTAAAAAATGCAGTTGTTCAAATGAGCAACTGCATTTTTTTACCCCCAAAATGCCAATAATCGCATAAAGATTATGCGAATATTGACATTTTCTAGCGCGTGAAGTAGAATAAAAAAAGGCGAAGGACCGTCAAAAATAGTCGGTTTTTAGCCGAAAAAAAGGGAAGGAGAAGGGATAGTATGAAGCTGAAAAAAAGGGCTGCCAGAGCACTGGTCACAGCCTTGACTCTCAGCGTCATCAGTCCGCAATCCGCAGTCGCTGCGACCTGGTATAAAGATCTGGCGACAGGCTATTGGTATCACCAGAACGATGCTGGAAACAACACGACAGGCTGGCTTCATGATACGGATGGCAAATGGTACTACTTATCACAGACCGGGAAGATGCTTTCCAACGAATGGCATCAGGATCCGGACGGCAAATGGTATTTCTTTAATGCTTCTGGCGTACTGGTTGCCAATACCTGGCATCAGGATCCGGACGGCAGGTGGTATTACCTGGGACCGTCCGGTGCCATGCTCATAAATGCATGGCATAAGAATCCAGATGGCAGATGGTACTATCTCACAGGGAACGGTGCGATGCTCGCAAATGCATGGCATCAGGATCCGGATGGAAGATGCTTCTATGTAGATGGAACAGGAAGTATGCTTACCGGCGCAGGAACAATTACTCCGGACGGGTATACGCTAAAGGAAGATGGAAGCTGGGATACTTCAATCCCGAAAAAATCATCAACATCGACAACCCGTTCAAGCCGCAGTAGCAGCGGTGGAGGTGGTGGCGGAGGAGGAAGCTCTTCTGGAGGCGGTTCAAGCTCCGGAGGATCTGGTAGCTCGTCTGGGGGATCCGGCACAACAACGAATCCTTCGACTCCGGACCAGAAACCGGATAGTAAGCCAACTACACCAGATGATAAGAAAGACAACAGCGGAAACAGCGGAACAACAGAGAAACCGGATCAGCCGTCAGATGCAAAGACCTATTTTACCTATAAGATCCAGTACGTGGATGTAGATAAGAAAATTGTTCTTTCCGAGACAACGGGAAATGCATTGGCAGGAGATACGGTTGAGATCGAACATATTGCAATCGAAGGATATACCCTCTGCGAAAACCAGCCAGACAAGATGACGGTGAATACAGAGAACCAGATGATTACAATTTATTACTCAGCCATTCCGGTTGCTTCGCCTAGCGATGCAAAGGAAGTAAGCTGGGAGATTCGGTTTGTTGATGCTGAGACACATGCAAAAGAGCTGGCACCACGCAGAAACGGAAAAATTGTGGAAGGTGGAACCCTGAATGTCAATTTCATGGAACGTATCGTTGATGGAAAAGATATTTGGGAGTCGGTAGAAAAACCAGTTCTGACAATCGATGTATATGGTCCTGGACCAAAAATCTATTACATTGAGTATGAAAAGACTGGGGAGTTAGAGGAACCGGAAGATCCGGAGCAGGAAGCAAAGGACAAACTCGATTCCTGGTATCAGAAAGCCAAAGAATACGAGGCTGCCTTTACGGGTGAGAAAGAAGAAAATATTCCGAATTTCCGCTTCGATGTGGCAGATCAGGGAGAGAATGATACAAGACTTGTTTCTGCAATCGCGAGCATTGATGATACGGAAGAGCACACGATTTACTTGATCGGTAAAAATTTCAAACCGAATGGTACTGCAATCCCGAATCATTATGACGGGGTCCTTTACAGTAATCTTGAAGAAGATACCGTCACCTATAATGGAGATACCTATTATCTTGCAAGATTTTCCATTACACGCAGTTATGTCACAGAAAACTGTGAGCATAGATGGGGGCTTGATAAGGATCATCCGGGCGGATGCCTATCCAGAGGCAGACAGGAGTGGATCTGCGACAAGTGCGGAGAAACTATGGAGACTTATACTGCTGCCCTTGGACACATTGATGAGGATGGAGATTCCGTCTGCGATCGATGCGGAGTAAGAGCATTCGATCAGAAAGTAGGAGATACATTAAAGACCACCATCACGCTGAATGATGGAACAACAAAGGAATTAACCTACACCTGCATTGACGAGGATTACCAGGGCGGAATGCTTTACATTTCCAATGAGTCCTTAAGCGTATCCGAGTTTGGCGGATATGGATCGTTTAATTATAACGATTCCAATGTACAGGATTACTTCCAGTTTGGATTTGCAAATGCAAGTGCATTTAGTACGGATGTCCTTCTTCCGATTGAAAGGACAGACGGAATGACACAGGACTTTGCAATGCTCTTAACCGAGGATGAAGCAATGCAGTATGCAAGCGTCATCCCAAAAACAGGAGCTTATCTGGTAAGAGTTCCAGGAGAAAGCAAAGTCATGGGAGTAGCAAGTGATGGCAGCATCAATGAAGTGACGAATCCAGATGCAGATGTGTATGGAGTGCGTCCGGCAATCATTCTTGCAAAACCAGATACGAATGTACCGAGCAGTGTTCATTGGAACATCGGAGACATGCAAGCCCGCGAGATCGATGGCGTGACCTATATGTTCAAGTGTATCGATCAGAACTATGTAGACAGAACCCAGAACCACAGGAAAGCAGCACTGTTCCTTTGTGACAGCATTATCGCCTCCAACACTGGTTCCCATTATGATTATGAGAAACAGCCGGATGGTTCTTATGATTATGTTTACAAGCCTGGTCCGATCACGAACTTTGGTGACAGCAACGATTATAAATATTCCAAGATCCATAAGTGGCTGAGTGAAAACACAAACACGTATAACATGGAGCCGATCAGCATTGGTGTTGATTATGCGTACATGGGTGCAACCGAAAAACTTCGGTATGAGGATTTGGATGATAACTCAGTGAAAGCCTCCTATATCGGAAGCCAGAAACTGACAAGCTACATATTCTCCTTATCCGTGGATGAAGCCTTAAAGTATAAGCAATATCTTTGGGACTTTGGTGATGATCAGTATGGAGCAAACACAAAAGCATACTGGTTACGGACTCCGATGGGAGTAGCGGGAGCACATAAGGAAACCAATCAGGTATATGTAGTAGATATCGTGAATGGAAACATCCATCCACAAACCATTAAGCCTGTAACGGCATCAGACGATGATGAAGTCTTGGAAACCAGCACCGTTGGTGTGAGACCTGCGTACTGTATGCCGCAAATGTAATATATAAACAGGAATGAATCTTTAGGGAGGTATAAGATGAGAAAAGCACCGCTCAGTCGAAACCGGCTGAAAAAGATGAAGCGTCATCTCGTATCTGCTCTGGCTGTAGCTATGGTAGCGCAGAACCTTCTGGTATCTACGGCAGCGATCGCAGAGACACCGGAAACAAATGCGAAAGTAGAAAGCAGCACAGAAAACGCAGAAAATGCTGAAGGAGAGAACACCCAGAATGTCGAAAAGACAGAAGAGGGAAAGGAAACTCCGATCGCAGAAGCTGCCAAAGAAGCAGATACAGAGAAAAAGGCTGTTGTGATTAAAGAAAAGGCAACGGCAAGCAATCCGGCTCCAGCAGAGACAGAAAACAAAGACACGAAGCCAGGCACAAATGCTGCCGTGACTGAAGATATTTTTGATTCCATGCCGGAAATCGGAACCGATGAATTCACGACATGGTTCTTTGCACACAAGGACAGTGCAGATCTTTGGAATTGGGTTATGAAGTTTGTTGAGGCAGACGATGAAAATCCGGATGAGGATGCTGCAGCATTCCTTTCCTGGTTCTCCGAGCATGAGGAGGCAGTCCTTAAGGCATATGAGGAAACAGATCCATATGGAGTTGCATTATTAAGCAATTCTACCGGAGACCTCTGGACGAACTGGAATGGAAATACTACATGGAGCGGAGACGGTACCGAGTCTGCACCGTATGAGATTTCCAGCCTTGCAGACCTTATGGGACTTTCCGAAATGGTCGCTGCGGGAAACAGCTTTGATGGAAAATATTTCCGTCTGACACAGTCCATTGATCTCGGAAACATCAATATCAACAACGGCAACTGGAACCCGATCGGATGGTACCAGAACAAATCCGATTTATCCGGCACAGTGAAGAACAAGTTCAAAGGTAACTTTGATGGCGAGGGAAATACAATCTCCGGATTAAAGATCAATGAAACATCCAACCACTTAAGCAACATTGGACTTTTCGGCGCTGTCGAGGGTGGATCCATCAAAAACCTCAACATTGAGGCTGGAGATGGAATCAATGGTACGGATGCAGTTGGTGTTCTTGCCGGAAGCGTTGAGGGCGATACCTATATCTATAACGTAACGGTAGATGGCGCAACCTTATCCGGTTCTGGTGATGTCGGCGGATTAGTCGGAAAAATTGTTGGAAAATCCAGCAGCTATAAAGGAACCGTCACGATCGAGAACTGTAAAGCAGATGGTGTTCGGATTCAGTCCACAGGAAAGAACGCATACGCAGGCGGTATCGCCGGAAATGCGCAGAACGTCAACTTTGTCGATGTGGAAGTTCATACTTACGATGGTAATGCAGACAGAATCCAGGGACAGGGCTACGTTGGCGGTGTTGCCGGAAGACTGAACAAAGGAAGCATCTACAACTCCTATGTGGATGGAACCATCGGAGGAAACGGATCTGTTGCAATCGGTGGTATCGTTGGTGAGTATGATGGCGGAAACATCATCCTTGCAAGATTCAATGGCGAGATTGCAAGATCCAACAACGGCACCCTTGCACATGAAGGAACCTTCATCGGAACCAGACCAAACAGCACAAGCTTAAGCTACGGAATCGGAAAGAATAATACTATTTCCTATCTGTTTGCGAAGGACGCTTCTGCTGCCAAGAAGGTATGCGGTTCCAACATTGATTCTGATAATGCATTCACAACGGATGCACATATCGGATACTTCACCAATAATGAGCGAAATTATCATCTTGTAGCCGGATCTGTTGATAAAGAGATCACAGACAAATATTTTTACGAGGAACTGGAAGATGCAGTCAAGAATATCGTAACCGTAAAAGTCGGTAACGAATTCGCTTCCGGAAAATATGCAGATGGATGTGACTTCTCCATCGATCACTTTGCTCCGAATGGACAGGGCGCACCGATCAGAGGATATCTGGTATCGATTCCTAGAATTGACACCATGAATGCAAACGGAACCTATGATACAGACGTGGCTACGCTGACTGCAATCGGACAGACCACAAACTCTTATTATCGTACCATCGATAAAGACAATCCTTCGGCAGTCGCAGCGGGCGATACCATCACTGTAGCGACAGCACCGAAGAATAAAGATGGCAATCGTTATCAGATGGTAGCGGACGAGAATGAAGCAGGAAAGGTAAAACCGCCGACCTATACGGACGAAGATGGTGATCCTGTAAAGATGGCATATGTCAACGGTGGAGCCTATACCTTTGATATGCCGGAATGCGATACGGAATTGAATGTCGAGTACATCAAAGTTACGACAGCACTTGCCATGACTCCAACCGAGACCACGCTCAAGGTGAAGCAGACAAGAAGCGGCGATCGTAAGAACCCGCAGATCGTGACAGAAGTTCTCGATGAGAACAATCGCCAGATCGCAAAGTATATCGGAGACCAGGTAGCGGTATCTCCGACTCCGATCACAATCCATGCCGAGCATAACGGCGAGGGCAGTGCCAATGATAAGACTGTGAAGTGGTCTATTGATAACAATGATCTCTTAACGCTTACCAATGTGGACACCACAACCTACACGGATAAGGACGCATACATCATGCCGAATCTGTCTTCCAACTTCATCCAGTCCACGCTCAACCGTCTCGTACAGGCGCAGGTTGACAGTGGATATGCAGAAGCAATCGACAACACGGTTTACAGCGATGTTGCAGTCGTAACCGCAACGACCAATCCGAACACCAGTGTCAATAACATTCCGGTCGTTGGAAATACCCGTGTGAACGTGGAGTTCCAGATCGATGATCAGACCACCAGAAGAGTTGAAGGATTAAGCTTAAACTACAGCGATGTTGTTTATACCGTTACCAGAACACTCACTGGAGACAGAACCAATCCGACCGAGACTTACACCTGCACTCAGCCGACCGTTCTTGCAGCGACTTTAAATCCGGTACAGCCGTTCTGGAAGAACGTAAGCTGGAAAGACGAGGGAAGCGGCTCCATCATCACCTTAACACCGAATGGAACCAACAATGAAAACTGTTCCATCGGAATTCGTTATGATGAAAACGGCACAGCGAATCCGGCATGGATCCAGAATGTCATCAATGCAGACAATCAGAAACATGCAGATGATCCGTATGCATTAAGAAACGGAAAAGCAACGAATACCGAAGTTGTCACTGCAACTTCCGAGGACCAGACTCACGGCGTTGTGAATGCGAAGTGCAATGTCACCATCAACTTTGTAACAGTTGATCAGACTGTTGTTCACCCGGAATCCGTAAAGATGTCCAAGGAGAGCGTGAACTACAACCTTTCCATCACAAAGAAGGGTGATATCAACTCCGAGAATGCATCCTACGATGGCTTTACAGCAACAGATCTTGACTGCACCGTACTTCCGGACCTCGCAAACGATGACGATCATAAGCCATACGATCGTTCCGTTACATGGTCCGTATTCGATCCGGACGTTCTTACCATCGATCAGACTGGAAAGATCACTCCGAATCCGAACGCAGAATGGATTAAGGCAGCACAAAAGGTAGCTCCATACAGTGCAACAAAGACCGTATCTGTTTATGCGACTACAAAAGATGGCGGCAAGGTCGGTGAGACAAAGGTAACCTTAAATTACACAACGAAGTGTGTAAATCTCGATAAGGACACCTATACATACAACCTCACCTTAAAGAAGACCGGACGCACCAGTTCTCCGACTCTTACCTGGGAAGGACAGGATGCGGTGAAGTTAAATGCATCCACCTATCCGGACAAGCAGAACATCTCCTTCGCAACCAGCAATAAGGACATCATTACAGTCGCAGAAGACGGCACGATCGCACCGGTTCTTGATGCAACCAAGACTTGGATGCAGCCGGCAATGAAGAATCCGTATACCGCAACAGCAACAGTCAATGTCAGCGTGACAGACGGCAAAAGCACGGATGTTTGTGTTGTTACCGTAAACCTTAAAGTTATCGACAACACCTACTCCGGAAGCAGCAGTAGCAGCGGTGGAGGCGGCGGTGGCGGGGGGAGGAGCCCCCCCCCCACAAAAACGCTTGACGGCGGTGGCGGCGGAAGCAGCCACTCCTACACAAAGAAAGTTACAAGTGTAGTCAGCGGTGCTCCGGCTGGATCCGTAACAGGAACATGGACCAAAGCTGAAAACGGAAAGTGGTTATTTGCAAGCGTGTCCAAGCAGTATATCAATGAATGGGCTTACATCTACAATCCGTATGCAGCAAACGGTCAGCCGAATGTTTCCTGGTTCCGCTTCGATGGCAAGGGATATATGGTAACTGGATGGTTCAATGATAACGGAACGTGGTACTACCTGAACCCGTCAAGCGATGGAACTCAGGGCAGAATGCTGACCGGATGGGTTTTGGTCAACCATAAATATTACTACTTATCGCAGACCTCATCCACAAAACAGCCGGTAGGATCTCTTCTTACGAGCACCACAACACCAGATGGATATACCGTAAATGCAAACGGTGAGTGGACCGTAAACGGAGTTGTACAGTACCGTTAGGAATCAAATAAGAGTGGAAATGATTTTTCTACGAATCTTTTCCAGGGAGGGGCAGGTTCAACGCCTGCCTCTCTTATTAAAGGCTATCCGCAAAAACGTGGAATTCCCAAAAGGAAATGGAGCACAAGCGGAAGCATCCTAACGGAAGCGACAAATCCTACATAATAGGAAAGAACTCATTCCAAAAAAGGGAGAACATGTATGAAAATGAATGATAGAAACATGGATCCATCGTTAAACGGAAATAGCCATCACGTATTTGATTAACATAGGAGGTAACCGATGAAAAAGCATAACAAAGGGGCTTTGAAGCGGGCAACGGCGATTTTTCTGGCGACCATCACGATGGGATCCTCCATTATCCCGTACCTTCCATCAAACCTCTTGACAGCATATGCGTTTAAAATCCACTTTGAAAATTCCGGTGTTCCGGGTCATCCGTATTTAAGCGGTACGGTTGATGGAGAGGCGAGAGAAACAAGTCTTCTCTGCTTAAATGAAGGTGCTTCGTGCCGTTCCGATTATAACTACGAAAAGATGGATGTCAACGTCAGCTATTCGGAAGGAGATCTCTGGCAGAAGCGACTCTTTTGGGCGTATATTGGTGCCTTTGGATCATATGATGGAGAAGATTCAATAAATAGATTTGCAATGGGACTCTGCTCAAAGGATGAAGCCAAGCAGGTTGCCTGGAAGAACTCCTGTCCGGCGAAAGTTGATGAATTCGCCAATGACAAGTTCATGTCCTTAGAGAATGTTCCGGACGGCTGTAAAGACCAGAAGTCTCTGTTTGATACCACAAGCAAGCATGCAACACCGGAAACAGCACTCTCCATCAACGACTTATGGAAAGGTCCCGGGGACCTTGACATGCAGAAACTCTACGACATGATGGGACTGAAAGATTACGAGACCCTGAAAAAGTACTGTACTATCGAGCCGGTCAACGTGCCGGACGGATATATATGCAAGGTCACGTTTGATGATGCGAGACGAGTCTTTGAGTATGACATTTTAAAAAGCAATGGTGCCACCCCGCAGGGAAAAGATGTTCCGACGATCACCTTAAAGGTTACGTATGATCCAAACGTATTCACAATCTATGATGTATCCGGTACGATTGAATACTTTAAGTGTCAGGAATGGGGATCCCAGCAGCTCACCAGAGTAAAGGGAAAAATCGATGTTAAGCACCCGGTATTCTATATTACGACCGGTAAGGGCGGAACATCAACACCGCCACCGCCACCACCAGAAGATCACATCAAAATCGAGGTTCCAACACCGAAGATTTATGAGCATAAGGAAACCTTTGAATCCAACTACGAAGTTGATTTAACAAAGTACGATTATGAGACTGGAAAAGAATTAAAGGATTCCACCTGGCAGGTTCTTGAAGCGTTCCCGGATCAGACTCAGCTTAGTGATTCTGAAGAGGACGGCGGGCTTCTTGAAAAGAAAATGAGAGAAGTGCCAACGACCTGGAACGAATGGCTGATCTTTGAGACAGACTTAAAGACCGATACCAATGGATATCTGAAACATCATGATACGAGATACTATGATTTCGATCAGATGTATTGTAATGGTCATCCGAAGCCACAGAAGCCAGATCTTCCGGAAGTAGATACCAGTACCCCAGAAGGAGAGAAAAAACAGAAAGAACTGGAAGAGGAACTGGAAAGCAAATGGGAAGCGGCACAGCAGGAATGGCAGGACATGGTGGATGAATGCGCACAGAAAGAAGCAGACAGCCATGGTGCATTCCACCACTGGGTCAATGATCCAGACGGTGATGGTGCTGAAGAACCTGATGAGGCAAAATCCTTCCAGGAATCCGGATGTGAAGAGTCCAGAGATACCACGTATGATAATTTCATCAATTTAAGATATTCCTACACATTCCGCGAGGAAGATCCGAGAGATGGATATATCATTCATGGGGAAAATGGTCACCCGGATGATGTTCCGGTAGAGATCATCACGACTGCTGCCTCTGAAGCCAACAAAGATGCCGTATGGACCAAAGCCAACAACTATGATATCACAGTTACCGGCTTTGCCCGTAATATGATGCGGACCAATACGGATAACAACGATTCCGATGATACAGATACCTATGCAGCGGCAGAGACACATAAGCTTTATGTCAATGAGCCAGTAGATCTGACCATCGGACAGAAAGCAGTCAACCAGCTGATGTACTTCTTCGGACTGCCGGAGAAATATGCTTCCGAACAGCAGGTTGTGTTAAATTTCACAGTTGCTGATGATGAAAAGGCGAAAGCGACTCCGTCTAACACAAAAACAAAGGCGAAGGACGAAAGCACGGAAGTCACAGAAACTTCGGAAGAAAACAGTGTAGCAAACGATGCCGAAGAGACAACTGCTGTTGAGAACTCTGCAGAAAGCATAGAAGAAACAGTCGAAGAGACCGAAGCTGTTGCAGCACCGGATGAAGAGAGCGATACACAGGAAGAAATCATTGTTTCCGATCCGGAGACCCAGAACGAAGAGGTATCTGTGGAACCGGAAGCTGTTTCTGGTCCTGAGATCACCGTATCTTCCAGACGCGTGCCGACAGTCGGAACTCCGCAGGATGAGGAGGAAACGGTGGAAGAATCCGAAACGGATGATGAAGAAGTCCTTGCGGATGAAACTGCTGTTTATTCCTATGAACCGCTTGCCATTGAAGCGTTCAAGACGGATGGCGTTGCGGTGCTTGCAGCGGATGATGACGATGATGACAGCTCCTCGGGTGGAATCGATTTTGATAATCCAAGTGTCGATTCCCAGCCTGGAGTTGATGAAGGACCACATGACCGGATCGCACACAGTTTTAAGGTATACGATCATCGTGTTCCGGGACAGATCCATTTTAATAAGAAGGATATGGATCTGAAAGCAGGTGAAAATGCAGACTATGATTCCTACGGTGATACCCAGGGTGATTCCACACTGGAAGGTGCCGTATATGGACTGTTTGCAGCAACTGATATCTACGGACCGGATACCCAGAGAGCCGAAGATGGAAGTGTGATCAAGGGAACTGGCGTGATCTTTGATGCCAATGATCTGGTGGCGATCGCAACCACGGATAAGAATGGCGATGGATCTTTCCTTACCATCACGGAAAAACCGCATACCATCTACGACTACAAAGCCGGGACCACAAAGTATACGGGAAAAGATTATCCGAAGAACCTCTATGATACGGATGGATATCGCAAGGTATACCAGGAAGAGGAGACTGGACGAATCTACCAGAACAATGTGGCAACAAACGGTGACTACTGGATCGGACAGCCTCTAATCTTAGGAAACTACTATATTAAAGAGTTATCCAGATCGGAAGGTTATGAGCTTTCCATTACCGGCAAAGACATGACGGTATCGAATGTCAACGATACAACCAGAGCCGAGTATGGAGAGAGTACTGATTCCAAATCGAATCCGGTAGGAAGTGCATGGGTTGTTGAGAAATTAAAGAATGTCGTTACCAACCCGGAGGCAAATGCCACCTATGGAAACAGACAGAACTTATTCTCTATGAAAGTTGCATCCCTCAATGCCACAAACGGATACAATGTTGTATTTAGCGGCATTCCGGAGAAAGCAGATTTCTATGCAGACAATGTTACGAAGACAATAACCAAAGTCCAGGTACCGGTCGGCTACGAATTTGTGAATGCAACCGAGGAACCGTTATACCTGACTGCTTCTTCTCTTACTGTTAAGAAGGATGCAGACGGAAATCCGATTCCGAACCCGAACGCGCAGAAGACACTTCCGGTTTCTGCGAGGGAATATGGCTACAAAGCAAAATTAGTCGGTGGTAACATTGACACACCGGCGCAGGCAACCATGCCGGATCGATACAATGCTGCTGTTGGGGACTTGGAAGCCAATGACAAGGAGCAGTTCCGTTATATTAAATATGAAGCGGAATCGCTCTTAAGAGCATATGGACTGACAACACCGACCACCACATCCTTTACACCATCAACGATCGATGAGCCGGTATACGATGAAGCTTCTGCCGACAAGTTTGGATCTCCGGAAGTTACCTTTACGGTTTCCAATGTCAGCACCTGCAAAGACATCATCGACAAAGTAGTAGACTACTATCTGACTTCGAAGATCTTCTCATACGGAAGCGTTCAGGGAATCACCATGAATGGCAACACTGCAACCGTAACGATCGCAGTCAATGTCACACCAATGAACACAGCCGTTTACCAGGAAGATGGAAGCGGAAATATCATCGCCGGATATCTGTTCAGAAAGAACAGTGCGACAAATCGTTACACGGTTCGTAAATATGCGGCAGATGCAATTACGATCTCCGATAAGTCCAGCACCGGATCCTGTACGATCGAATTCCTTCCGGATTTCGAACTGAATGATGCCGGAGAGCCGGTCGATAAGATGACATACCGGTCCATGGAAGATCAGTATCTCTGCTACCAGCCGGGAGATGTTCTCTATGATTACTGTTATGCAGACGGAACCGGACATGAAAAACTTCATAGAAAAGTCTTACAGACCAAATATGAAGAAAGAGAAGTTACCAACGAAAACACAAAGACCAAGACTCTTCCGATCGTTAAATCCATGGAAGAAGTCGCAGATCCAGTTGGAAGCACTTACGTTTACTACGATGCAGATGCGAAGCAGTATATTCTCCACGTAGGAGCGAAAGACACAGATCTGACCGGTCAGAAAAGTGCATACTTTACGGTTGCCCTCGATGACGGTTCCACGACACTCACTGCGGATGACATTGCAAAGATCGGAAAGAGCAATGTATGGAACTATAAGGCTGGCGATTCAATTCGAAATTCTGATTACCTTATGAGGATTGCCGGAGTCGGAGCAAGCGTATTTGCCTGTGAGGACTTTGATAAGGATGAGACATTCATTCGCAACACCAGACTGATCTATAACGGATATTATGATCTCTGTGAGGATGCCAATACGAACGAGGCTCCGACCTCTGTCGAAGAGCGTATCATTTCCCAGCAGATCAAAGTTACGAAGACCATCGAAAAGACTTCCTATAATAATACAGATTCTTATTCCGAAGTTCATGAAGACTGGTTTACGAAGACTTTTGGCAGCCTGTTAGGAAAAGACAAGGCAGCACAGAAGCTCGATAACTTCCGTTACAAGACCTACTTAAAATCCAACCTGGAAAGACTGTTCCGTGATAACGATGGCAATGTGATCTGGCTGGATCGATCCGGCAACGAGATCGATGTCCTTGATCGCAACCAGAAGTTCCCGGCATTAGTCAACAAGATCTACACGAAAGTGCAGCATGTGACCACTCCGTTATACAAAGACTCCGAGGATGCAATCGTCAGCAACGATGCGCTCTATAGTTATACGAACGGACTGATCGATGAGGACCAGAACACTGGATATACCTCCATCCTTGAAACAGTCGAGAGAACGGCGGAGAATGGAAACGGCGTAAGAACCGTCCAGGCATATAACTACGATAAGTTCTTTGATGCGATTGCCGTAGCAAACAACGATAAGTGGGATGATGCCAACCCGACCTACACCTCCTGGCAGCCGATCGGAAACGAGGCAAACCGCACAGATGATACCATTCAGAATGCAAAAGCTTCTGACAAGGTAAGACAGTTCGCAATCGACTGGTACCTTGATGATGAGATTGCAAAATTAGTCAAAGACGTGCCGACAAACGGACAGGAAAAAGAGGATAAGGACGGCAAAGTTGCTTATTCTGATGAAATGTACGATGAGGCATTAAGAAATGCGATCACAAAAGCGGAGAACTACCTCAAACCGTTCTTCTCCTATGATCTGGATGAGATCTATGCGATTGCATGGGACAGCGCAGAAAATGGTGGCAGTGATAACGATCAGACAACCTTATCTGCGGACACTTTAAACGGTGATGCAAATCTTGCCAGCGAGGGTTACTACTTCGGAACATCCAAGTATCTGCCATATGGTACCTATGTTGTTGTGGAACAGCAGCCGAAGTACGACAACCTGGAAGACTTTAAGAATAAGCATTACCAGATCGACAAACCGAGAGAAGTTGAGCTTCCGGCAGTGTACGCAAGCTATGACGGATCCCAGGAATCCCCGGAGGAATACAATTCCTACTATAATTACGATGCGAATATTTCCCAGAGTGAGATGGAACGCAAATATAAGATCCGTTTCAACGAGGAAACACTCCATCGGATCAAAGGCAGAAATGCAGAAGGAGATTTCGAGGTTTACAAATATGGCATGGATATTGATCGGATCAACAACGGAACCAAGACTCCGCAGGCTGGAGATTACTTCGCACTGACCCAGGACGTATTCAAACCGTATAAGAATTACTACAATGCACAGGATGACCGGACCACTGGAGATGTTCCGTATTACCTCACAGAGGGATTAAGCGGAAAAGAAAAGGTTTCCAAGTATTACCGGTACAGCTCTGTTGCAGAGAATGCGGGTACCGCGAACGATGTTGCTTATCCGGGCGGAACCAAGACAGAAGACAATGTTCCGGGAATCCAGTACAAGGATAACGTAAAGACCATGCAAGGCGTAAAGACCGCTTATGATGGAAAATACGCATCCATGCTTGTTCCGTGGACGGTTGCAGCACCTGACAACCAGACTTCTGAAATCACAGATGTAGCCGTAAGCGCGACCGGAGAGAGTTCCTACAAAGGATTCTCTTATACAAAGTTCAGAAACCGCTTCTTTACGACCAAACTCAGAATCGAAAAACTGGATTCTGAAACACACGAGAACATTCTCCATGATGGCGCAATCTTCAACATTTACGCCGCAGAGAGAGATGATTCCGCAAACGGTGACGGATCCGTGAAGTTCTATGATGAGCCGACTCTCATCACCGGAACTGAAGAATTCCTTGAGTCCATGGGTGCGACTGACATCAAGCCGATGGCAAGAAGAAGTTCCTTCACCGACCGGCTGACCGGAAAACAGTATGGCGCAGGAAACCTTTACACAGGCGTTGTCCCGGCAGGAACCCCGATCTGCTCAGAGGATGAGAAGATTGTTCTGGGTGATTCCTACGGAACACGTACCGTAGCATTTAAGGCATACTCCACCGTTCTTGACGGACAGATGAAGAGTGATGCTGACAATGCAACCCTCACCTGGCAGAACCAGACGGTTGGTTACATTGAGACTCCGCAGCCATTAGGTGCTGGCGTTTATGTAATCTGTGAGTCAAAGGCTCCGAGCGGATACACGAGAACCAAGCCAATCGCTATCGAGGTTTATTCCGACAAAGTTACCTATTACAAACAGGCAAACAAGAACAACAAAGTCCTTGCTGCCATGTATGAGTACCCGTCTGACAACCAGACAGCAAATGGCACAAAACCGCAGGATCTGATCAACGTAGCAAGAGTTGATGTTGAGAATGCACCGATCAAACTGACCGTTGAGAAGCTTAAGGAGTCCAGTGTGGATTCTGCAAACACAACAACGGACAAGACCGTCACATACCGTGTAAGCGGACGAATCGATGGAAAGCTTTCCGAAATCGGAAACAATCCGGATTATGAGTACGCATACAGTGATGCAGGAGAATATTTAGGATATGCCTGGAAGAAAGGCACTCTGGAATATCTCACAGAGCGTCAGAAAGCCGGAGAGAATGTGAAGATCGCATACGAGGGCAATGTCTTTGCCGGATATGGATATGTCACAAAGACTCTGGGAACGGCGGACGATGCCAACAAGTATGTTGCCGGTGCAACCATGACTCTCTTTGATGCCTTAGAGATCACTGAATCCGGAGATACACAGGATCATAAATACAATGGACTTGTGATCGAAAGAGACGGAAACAACAACATCAGCAGAATGTATGTTGAAAAAGGCTATGCGGGAAGAAAAGTTGAATTTATCGAGGAGACGGATGACGAAGGAAAGAAATATTCCATCGAATACCAGGCTGGAGTAGATAAAGACGGACAGCCGCTCACGGCAACCGGAAGCATCTGGACCTCCGAGTATATCGATCGTCCGGATACCGATATCCTTTACTACGACCTTGATAAGCTTGACATCTTCACAACACAGAAAGCGGACGGACTTACGACCGTCTATGGCTATGACAGAGACCATAACAAGGTAGTTGTAAATCAGGTTGAATCCGACAAGAACAACTTCCCGAAGACGGATAGTGAGTATTCTATCTATGCGTTCAAGGGCGGAATTCCGTATCTGGAATTTGTCGGTGGAGACTTCAATCAGATCAAGTACTCCAGCACGGATAAGGTGATCGAAGTGGGCGATGGCACACTGGTATATCATCTGGATCGTGATGGAAACAGGGATTCTCTTGTAGACCCGTACACCGGAATGGCGTATGTCAAAGAGAATGTGGTAGATGCAAATGGAAAGACATCCGAAAAGACATTAGTATGGGCGATCAATGTTCATCGTGACGAGTACGGCAATGTTATTTCCACGGATAAGATCACAACTTCCAGACTTGCAACCATCGGAGAAAACAAAGATGGCTACAATGAGGGAGCACTGATCGATGTCACCAATAATTCCGGACATGACATCCCGGACAACGAAAAACCGTCCTACACCCATACTGAGTCTGGCTACATCACCGGATCCTGGCAGTCAGAACATGGCGAAGAGAGCCATAAGGAAACGACTGTCAACACCAATGATGATGGACAGAACATGAATGAGGATGTTCTGGTTGATGATAACAACGGTCAGTTCAATAAAGAACTGAACCCGACTTATGATGAACACGGACTTGTAGGATACTACCAGAGAAGCGGAGAGACCTATGACAAGGGAACCGAGCTGTATGACAGAAATGGAGACTTTGTAAGATACCAGGATTCCGACAATCTGGAAGAGTACAACAATGCGGCGTACCGCATCAATGAACACGATGAGCTTTATGACGGGGATGAGACCAAGGAGAGTCAGAAGCAGTCCAAACTCTATCACAGACAGGGTGAAGGATATATTCTGGAAAACACCTGGACCACATCCGACAAGACCCCGAATGATCCGTTCGATGATACAATGACAGATGGACAGGCGGATGTCTTAAAGCGTGTACCGGCAGGTACCTATATCATGGAAGAGTTAAAAGCTCCATCCGGATATATCAAAGGTATGCCGACTGGTATTACTGTAAACGAGACTGCTGCCATGCAGAACACCAAGATGGTTGATAAGATCACGAAGATCGAAATTTCCAAGATTGATGGTACAGAAAAGAATACCTACAACCTGAAGAACATGGAGACCGGACTGATCGAGGGAACCGTTGAGGAAGGTAAGAATTCTTATGGATATGGACAGGTATCTGATGCCGTTATTGCACTCTACCGTGCAAAGAAAGTTTATACGGCAGACTTCCTCACCTATCCGAAGGGATATTACTTAGAGAGAGCATCGCAGACAGAAGGTCCGATCACCTACTATGCTTCCGACAGCATGGTAAGCAACATTAAAAAACTCACAGCCCAGTGGACAACCGGAACGACTCCGATCTATGCGGAAGGTATTCCGGAAGGATTCTACCTGTTAGAGGAGCTTAGTGCTCCGGACGGCTTCACGATCAGCGATCCGTTAGAGGTCTACATCAGCAACAGCGCTGAAATCCAGGATGTGACGATGTACGATGATCATACGAAAGTAGAGATCGCAAAGCATGAGATCACAAACAATGGAAAAGAGATCTTACCAGGTGCAGGATTCACACTCTATAAGGGCAACACAGACGGAACCTACAACGAAAATGATGTCGTTGATTCCTGGACATCCGATGATGCCACAGACTATACGGAGACTGTAAATTATGCAGATTATCCGAATGCCAACGGTGCGACCGGAATGACTGGATTCATGACAGAATTTGAGGAGATGTTCAACACATACGGCACAAAAGCCGGAACCAACATCACCTGGTCCGTTGAAAGAAAAGCAGAAAGAAGTTCTTCTTCTGACAATGTATGGGTAATGGAAGACCATACACAGATCCCGGTCGTTGACGGTGTGACCAAGTTCCCGGCTGGAATGAGCCAGGAAGACATGGATGGATTCCAGGCAGCATACAATGCCAACACGAAGAACGCAAATGTGATCAAGTGGCTTGATACAAAGAGTGCAGCGTATGTATCTCATACTCAGATCGATCAGGCAACCGTAGACGGAAGTGCGTCAACCACAAACTTCCCGACAGCAGCAACCATGATCTATCAGACAAATGACGGACAGCAGATCCAGATCGCGGCATACGAGAGATCAGCAGACCGGTCCGGACGATCTTATACGTTCGATTACAAGTACGACTATAAGAAACTGGATGCCATCAATGCTTATGCATGCTCTTACCTCACAGCAACTGGACACAGAAGATTTGATTACCTGCCGGTTGGCTCCACATATGTCCTGGTAGAGACTACGGTTCCGGAAGGATACGCGAAAGCAGATGACAGAGTCATCACCGTAGAGGAGATGAAGGATGTTCAGTATTACTCCATCTTAAATGAGACAACTGCATTAAGAATCTCCAAAGCGAGAACCAATGCGGACGGCTCTGAGACATGGGAACTTGCAGGTGCCAAATTAGGACTTTACAAACCGAATGCCGATGGTTCATTCGAGCAGATCTCCGAGAATCTGATCGCATCCTGGACAACCGGAGAGGACGGAACCTATACAGAGTATGACTTTGTAAATGGTCTCATCCCGAACGGCTATAAGATGGGTGACTTAAAGCCACACACGATCCGTGGATTGGAAAACGGAACGTACTATCTTGCCGAGATCGATGCACCGGATTATTACAAGACATTTGCTCCGATGAAGATTGACTATGTTGGACAGAATGAGATCCAGATTGTCCGTGTTCTCGATGAGGAAGTAAAAGGAAGACTGGAAATCAAGAAAGTTGACAAGAACGATGACAAGCCTCTTAGCGGCGTGTCCTTTAAGGTAACTGGTTACCGTTACGGTACTGGTGAGATCGTATATGATGCAACAGTAAGCGACACGAATGGAAAGATCCTTGTTACGGACCTTCCGGTCGGAGAAGCGGACGAGAATGGCATCATGACACCTTATGTATATAAGGTAAAGGAGATCACACCGCCGGATGGCTATCAGACCAATGGTGTAACTCAGACCTTCCAGTTTGCACCGGATAAGAATGGCGTATCTTATAGCTATGATGACTTTGCATCCGAGACATTAACAGTCACGGATGAAGTGACCAGAGTTTACATCACCAAGAGAGATTTCACAAATCTTAAGGATGATGGAATTGATGGCGCATTCGTAAATGGTGCAGTCCTTGCAGTCTATGAGTTAAACGGCAGAAATGCGGATGACAGCTATATCTATGATGAAGCAAATCCGATTGCCAAATGGACAACTGCTGCCGATGAAGGACGCCACATGATCGAGGGACTGATCGCCGGAAGAACGTATCTCTTAAAAGAGTTACAGGCTCCGGAAGGATATAACCTCATGAAACCGGTTGTATTTACTCTTGCTCCAAGTGGAAGAAGCATTATTGCAATTTCGAATGATCTGAATACGGTCAACGTAAACAGCATCACACCGGACAATGCATACTTAGATACCGATAACCTGGATATTGATTCGATTGATTCCGTAACCGTGATCGGACGGTATGTGACAAAGGTTGAGACCGTTGTAACAGACGGCGCTGGAACTGAGATCGCTCAGTGGATCAACGATGGCAATGAGCACATCCTTCACAGGGAAGATGGTCTTTCTGATGATGCAATCTATACGTTCACGGAGTATACCACATACTCTGATGGAAGCCGGATTGTAACAGATAAGACTACAAAGAGAGTCAACTTCAATGAAGCTGGAGAAGTGGTACTCAAGACCAGAACCGTAGGACATACAGAACTTGCTGTTTCCTATGCGGATGGAACCCCGATCGAAAGCTTCACTCCGAACAAATTTGTTGCGGATAAGACCATTAAGAACAACGTAAACCCGGAGAATCCGAAGATCACGGTAAAGAGCAACGGTTCCACAAATGGAGACGTGCTCAATCCGACCCAGGCTGTTATGAATACTGTAAGCTATGTGAATACTGCGAATATCACCACAGATATCACAGTAGAAGCAAGTGTTGATGATACCGTAACAATCATGGGCGCAGAAAACGGCGAGATCACCGGAAACACCATCAAATGGGTTATCAAAGACGTTGCACCGTTACATAGCGGATACGTAACATTCACGACCATGATCGATCAGAAACGCGCTTTATCTAGCAGTGTTACCGGAACCCTTTCCTACAATGGAAAATCTGTAACATCGACAAAGACGGTTCCGATCATGCAGCCGAACGAACTCACGATCTTCAATGAGCTGACAGGATCCGGAAAGGACCTTTACAGCGATGAGAAGACAGACTTCCGCGTAAGCCTTTATAATTCCACAGGCGAGGAGTTACAGGGCATCTACGAGTACATCGGAAGCCAGACTGGAGAGATCCGAAGCGGCGAGATCATTACCCTTGCAGGCAATGAGTTCGTAACGATCAATCCAGGAAACATTTATAAGAATGTTCGGTACAAAGTAGAACGGATTGAAGACGGCAGCCAGAAAGTATTCACAGAGCGGAATACGGAAGGATATGCGCCGGAAGAGACTGGAGCATTTGCAGTATTTACGAGAAATGTAAAAGATACTTCCGAGAGAGAAATCTTCACCAAGGGCGGAAGTTACCTGCTCACGGAGACAACATTCTTTACGGATGATGTTTCCATGGAAACCAACAAGCTTTTATTTACCCTGGATGAAAAGACATCCATCTCCACAGTAGGTGGATACGACAAGCAGACAGAGGTACATTTAAGCAAGACCGACATTACGACCGGAGAAGAATTACCGGGCGCACACATTGTTGTAAAGGACAAAAACGGAAAGACGATCGATGAGTGGGATTCCACGGACAAGCCGCATGTGATCACAGGCGTTCTGAATCCGGGAGAAAGCTACACGATGACAGAAACCGGAGCACCGGATGGCTTCGCATATTCCGAAGACATCACCTTTACAGTCAATGAGGATGGCACAGTAGATAAGGTCGTAATGCAGGATAAGAAGACCCATGTTTCTGTCAGCAAGACGGATATCACAACCGGAAATGAACTTCCGGGTGCGCATCTTATCATCAAAGATAAGAATGGCAATACAGTAGCCGAGTGGACATCCACCGACAAGCCGTATGAGTTAGTTGGGATCTTAAAGGCTGGCGAATCCTACACACTTATTGAGGAAGCAGCTCCGGACGGATATGCGTATGCAGAGGAGATCAACTTTACAGTCAGCAAGGACGGTTCCATCGACCGTGTCATCATGGAAGATAAGCCGACCCACATCTCCATCAGCAAGACGGATATCACAACGGATCAGGAGCTTCCGGGAGCACACATCACGATCAAGGACAAAAATGGTAAAGTGGTTGATGAGTGGACATCCACGAATGAATCCCATGAGATCGTTGGCAAGCTCATTGCCGGCGAGACCTATACCATGACTGAGGTCGGAGCACCGGACGGCTTTGCATACTCTGTAGATGTTGAGTTTACAGTAAGCAGAGACGGTTCCATTGATAAGGTTGTGATGGAAGATAAGCCGACACATGTAAACATCCGCAAGACCGACATTACAACCGGAGACGAGCTTCCGGGAGCACACATCACGATCAAGGATAAGAATGGAAATGTGGTTGAAGAGTGGACATCCACCGATAAGCCACACGAGATCGTTGGCAAACTTGTTGCTGGCGAATCTTATACCATGACTGAGGTTGGAGCACCTGGAGGATACGGATACGCAGAAGACATCACCTTTACAGTCAGCAAGGATGGCTCCATTGATACCGTAGTGATGGAAGACAAGCCTACGCATGTCACCATTTCCAAGGTAGATCTGACCACCAGTGCGGAACTGCCGGGAGCACAGCTTACCATTAAGGATAAGGATGGAAATGTGGTGGAAGAGTGGACATCCACCGATAAGCCGCATGAGATCGTTGGCAAACTGATTGCCGGCGAGACCTACACCCTGACCGAGGTTACTGCGCCGAACGGATATCGTGTTGCGGAAAGCATCACATTCACGGTAAATCGTGATGGCAGCGTAACAAGTGTTGTGATGAAGGATCAGCGAATTCCAACAGGCTCCAGTCATAGATCCTATACACATAAGGAAACCACCGAGAAGAAACAGCCGGAGACAAGAACCGTTGTTCTTACGAAACGGAATACGGATGGTGGACTGGTATCCGGTGCGGAATATGGAATTTATCTGGATGACGGAACTCTTGTTACAACGGGAGTTACAGGAGATGACGGAAGAATTGAGCTTCAGATTGAGCCTGGTAACTACTATGTACAGGAGATCAGCTCCCCGTCCGGATATTCCCTGAACCACACAAAATATCCGCTTACTGTGGCAGCAGATGGAACGACAGAAGGTAAAGTGGATATGGTCGATGACTTTGCGATCGTTGCGATCAGTAAGTTGGACGTAGCGACTCTTGAGCCATTGGAAGGTGCGGTATTCACCATGTTTACGATGGACGGAACACCTGTTGCGACTGCAACATCCGGTCCGGAAGGATACGCAGAGTTTCGAAAAGTTCTGCATGGAGATTACTACATCATGGAGACAGACGCTCCGGAAGGATACTTATTATCCCCGGAAAAACGATATGTATCCATTGATAAGTTCTACACCAATGCGGCTCCGATCATCTGGTACGACAGTCCGGATGAATACGAAATCAAGACTCCGCCGACCGGAGACAATTCTCCGATCATTCCGGTCGCAGTTTTACTTGTCTTAAGTATTGCAGGTTACTGCTTTTACACAAAGAAAAGTAAGAAAAAAGAAGAGAACTAATTGACATTTGGGTGCGGCACAGCTTTTTACAGTCTGTGCCGTACTCCATTTGAAAAAATCCTTTAAAACGATCGAAAGATATAGATTTTCGGCAATAATGGTGACAACGTACAAAAAGGAGAAATCCTAAAAACAGACATAAAAGATCTTAGGAAAAGGACTTGACGATATGCGGGGACTGAATGTACTGAGGGTGAAATTAACAGAGTAGGGGAAGCAATATGGGAAAGAAATATATTCGTTATTTATATGATAAGAATATGTATCCGGAGTTCAGCCAGCGACTAAAAGAAGCCAGGAAAAATAAAAAACTATCTCAGCAGAATGTAGCAGATCAGATTGGATGCTCCAGAACTTTATATCAGCAGATGGAAAACGGAGGCGCATCCGCGATACAGCATGCGCATGAGCTGGGAAATGTTTTCGGAAAAGAAATTTTCGATGTATTTCCATATGATATCTATCGCTACTCCAATGAGTTTATCCTGGTATGTATGGCAGTCTTCAACAAAGATTATAAAGAGATTGCAAATACGTTAGGCTGCAAAGAAGCTGTACTAAAAAAGAGCCTTCTCAGCGAGAAGACCATATTTTATCTGCATTTGAAAGATCAGATCGACACAATCTTCCCAGACATGGGAATCATTGACTCATTCAGCAGAAAAGGAAGAAATAGTGTTGTCATAAAAATTAAAGGTTCCTGTTTCGTTTACATGAACGTAATGGGGAGTATGACTGATAGCGATAAAGTATCTGAAATAATGGAAGAGGAGATGCAGCTTCGGTTGCAGGACGGGCAAGAAAGAAAATAAGGACCTGAATATACGGGCGCGGATCGAATTTGATGATCCGCGCTCATTTTTTAACAATAGAACTATGATCTATTTGTCGAACTATGAAATTTATATAGTAAATTTCATATGTAATTTTCAAGTGATAATTTCAATAGAAAATAGATATAATATTTATCAATACATATCCATATTTCTTTTTTTTGCCAGGGAGCAAAAGTGATTATTCATCTGGTAATTAACACCACCTTAATATACTCATGGTATGATATGGACATTGTACAAATTCGAAACAGATCATGTATTTACGAAAGAAAAATGAGGAAGGTGTGATTATTATCGAGGATAGCAAAAACTACTCACAAATATACCAAGATATGTTTGCTTTATTGGGGGATAAAGATGCAGTGATGAAAATTCACGAGCACTATGGTGGAATGACGGTCAACTTCCCGAGAAAATTATATAGCCAATCATATACAGAAAAATATATTTGTGAGAACTATGGAGTACAGCCTATCAATATGATTTCAAGCCACTTAGGAATCGGCACTCGGCGTGTAATGCAAATCGCGAAGGAGCTGGGGTTGACAAAACCGAGGAGAAAATCAACAGAAAGCCAGGAAAACAAAGCATAATATAGAATTTAAGAAAGTAATGGATTAACTATGAAAAATACGTTTTGTGATGCAAGCATGTATCCGGAGTTTGCGAAAAAGGTAAAGGAATGCAGAAAAAAGTTAAAATTGACCCAGGGGGAAATTGCGAATAAAATCGGATGTTCAAGACAGATGTACAACCGACTCGAACAAGGCTATCCTCCAATAATGCAATATGCAGATAAACTGGCTGAAATTCTGGGTGAAGAGATTTTCAGCGTTTTTTCTTTCGATGTGCGGAAATATTCAAAGGAACGTATCTTAATATATGCAGTAATCTTTGGAGTAAGCTATGGAGAAATAGCAAAAGTCATTGACTCAACTGCACAGTATACACAAGCATATCTCGAAAAAAACACACCTGGGTACCTTCTGCAATATAGGAGTGGCTGGGATCGATTATTCCCGCATATGGAGATGATCCAAAGTGCGAGAAGAATTGGAAAAAACAGCATTGAAGTTGTCGTGGATGGAACAAAGTATGTGTTGGTAAATCAGATAAAGACTGCTTCACGGGAAAGGGATTCCATTTGGAATCTGATAGGGAAAATAAAGCAACCAGAGGATTTGGAAAAATCAGAAGAATTATATTCCAGATAATGAGAGCGTAACAAAAATGAGATGCATCCAAGTAAGAAATCAGCAAAAGAAAGGGCGATAATCGTCCTTTCTTTTATTTTTCAAACTGTTAAAACGTAATAAAAGAAAAATAAAACGTAATAAATATAAAAAATTCCGTGATATGGTTGAAAAAAATATAGGAATATGTTATATTTTTACTATACAAAAATGGTCAATCTATACATCCTGCGTGGGATGTGACAGCAAACTGTCCTACTTTGTATAGGACATAACGAAAGGAAGAGGATAATGAGTGATTATACCAATCCTTCAGGGACTATAAATACATCAAAAAATGATGAGGCGATAGGGAGAAGCATTTCGGAGTTATTGGATCTTCAGCTTGCGCTTGGAAGTATTATAAAAAATATAGTTGATCGCTTAGTAGTGAAAGAAACCATTGAAGCATCAGATATTGAGCATTACAGCCATTTGATGAAAAGGAAAATCGATAATACACTTCGCAGTGTGCCGCAGGCAAACTGTGAGATGAAAGAAAGTACAGACGAGAAAAAATAAGCCGGCTGCAGAGCAGAATGACGAAATTAAGGGAGGTGGCAGAGTGGACAAAGAACAGATCTTTTTTGACAACAAAGCGTTGGCACTTAACATTGCACATGGTTACTTCGAGGACAAGTATGCGGCAGTGGAAAGAGAAGACTATGAACAGATGGCACTTATGTATTTATGGGAAGCCTCTATGGAATATAAGGAATCAGAGCAGACAAAATTTTCCACGTTTGCCACAACTTATATAAAAAACTCATTTGCGGATTACTTCCGGCACATAAAGCGCCAAAAAAGAGCTGCGCTGTATCAGCGTGAAACGGATCGGAACCAGGAGAATGACAATCTGGAGGAATCCTTAAAGAATCTGGAAGCTGAAAACACAGGTGAAGACAGCCTATCTTACCAGCTTTTAAGGCTGGACTTAGAAAGAGACCTTTTGCGTGAACGGAGAAAACTTCGAAAAAGCGAGAAGAGCACTGCTGCCGGATTGGAAATTCTGTATGCAATTTTAAAGGGAGTCTCTGGAGCGGAAATCATGGAGACAATGGAAATTCCGGAATCCTCTTATTATCGATGTGTGAAAAAAGCACGGAAGCATTTGTGGCAGGTGGCGATGGCATAAAAGAAGAATCTTGCAGGAGAAGTTTATGATAGAAGAAAAATTATTAACGGAGAGCTTTTTCAGCCAGAGGACATCTAAAATAAAAAGATTCGTAGAAGTTCATCGGTTTGCGAGATTTTTAAATAAGATCGTCCCCAAAGAAAAGAAAATCGTATTGGTTGGGATTGGGGATCCTGAAGTACATGCTGACTATGTAGGTCCCAATAGTATTGCACTCATTCAATATTTTATGGATTCGGTTCCCATGTATGGAAATATCTTGTTTCCCGTAAAGGGCGGAAATACAAATGAATACGCAAAAAAACTGCGTGAAAAATATCCGGATTCAGTTATCATTGGAATTGATGCAACGATAGGAAAAGCTGAGACTGGAACAATCATAATCTCAAACCGCCCGGTAAATCCTGGAAGCGGCATGAACCTGCATTATGATCCAATGGGGGACGTGTCCATTTTGGGGATCATTGGAGAAAGCCAGGGACTTGTCCTGGCAAAGAAGAATGATGAAGCGATTGATCGCATGACGGAATTTATTGCGGAAGCCATTATATGCTGGGTGACAAATTACCGTCACCAGGCACTGACCGATGGAAATTTTTTTGAAAAAGCGCCATTTGCTCCAACTGCGAGGGAAGATAAATGATAGAAATCATGCCAGTCCATTATGATATAGCTGGAGATCTGAGACATTATTTTAATTCCAATATGAAGGAGATCCTGCTCCACATCGAAGAGTCCATGAGATTCTGCGAAGAGAAAAAAATCTCTGTGGGGCATGGAAAACTCTATTGGTTTTTGAAGGATGATCAGATCTTTTTTTATTGCAACAATATGTTGATTTATCACAACCAAATCATGAATGCAGAGATGCAGTCCCATCCCTTTACCGAAGCATTTATGAAAGGAGGAAAAACACTACTCAATGAAAACGAGCTGGAACAGACTATGATCAAAGATGCATTGGCAGCATATTATCTGATCGACAAGGAAGAACATGAAAACAGAAAAAGTTCCGCGATGCATAAGAAACAGCCGTTCCCAGGTACGGATATTACCAGAGAAAAATACCAGTGCGGTTCCAGTCTGTTCCGGATTACCGCGCAAAGAAGAAAAATTCAAATCCTAAGAAATTATACGCAAAAAACAGCATTTATATTTCCGTCAGAACGGTATCGGATGCCGGCTCATGGGAAGGTGCAGATTTTTGGAGAAGAAAATACATATCCGGTCCCGGATCCTTCAAAATTTAACGCGGCTGTTTCGGATGCTAAGTATGAATATGGAAGAGGACTTCAAAATATCAGAGCACTCATAAAAGCATTGGAGTCAAGCGAATATGAGAAGATGCACAGGGTTACACTTTATGCAGGATGGAAATGCCAATACAATGCAGGTGATTCTCTGGCAGCCAGCTTATGGATCGTGATTGATGAAATCGCACTTGTGGATGCGGAAAATTGGAAAATTGAGAAATTACAGCAATATATGAATCTATTGGAACAAGGGAGATACGAGGAAACGCTTTTTCGTGGAAACATCCTTCAATGGATCGAAGAGGAAAAAATGAAAAAGCTGCCGTATACCGATTCTCACTGGACCGGATCCGTAAATAGATGCCTTTATATTGGGATTGCATGTACAGACGAACAGGCAGAAGCATTCCTTGCATCAAGAACAAAAAGTCGAATACCGGAGAGAAAAAGACTTCTGAGACCATTTCGTGACCGCTTGTGAGACGCTGGAGGGGGGGAGAGTGACATGACGCAGAAGAATTCACATAAAAACACAAAAGATGCGATACAGATCTATACAGACGGTTCCTGTCTGAAAAATCCATACGGACCTGGTGGATATGCTGCGATTATTCGGTATCAATCAGATGGAAAACAGTATGAAATGCGCCTTTCCGGGGGAGCCGCAGGAACGACCAATAATCGTATGGAGCTTATGGCGGTTATTGAGGCGGTAAAGCATTGCCCTAATATCGAAAAACCGATGCTTGTATATACGGATTCACAGTATATCGTGGATGCATTTGGAAAAGGATGGATCAAAAACTGGGTCAGACTCAACTGGGATCGAGGAAAAGAGGGCGGACCGGTCAAAAATGCAGACTTGTGGAAAGAATTATTGACCGTGATTGGAAAGCGGAAGATTGATTTTACATGGGTAAAAGGACATGCGGGAAATCCTCTTAACGAGCAGTGCGATAAAATGGCAGTCGAAGCGGCAAAGACATTAAAGGGAACGTATAAGAAAGGAACAGTCAAGCAGGAAAACAAAGCAGATAAGACACAGAAAGAGCAACCCAGCCTTTCTTTTGTTGTGAGTAAAGTAAATGCTGCAGACTTGGACCTTCATAAGATGCTGGAAGAGAATAAAAAATATTTGCTTATCCCGTCAGCAGCATATTTCCCTCAAACGCGATCGGGGAAATATACGGTTCTCATGGACTATTGCGGGACCAGAAAGGTGATTTCTGGAGACTGCGAGGAACATGACCCCAACGGCGTATTTTTGAGAGGAATTTTTGAAGCCTGCTGCCTGTTGCGGTTAAAAAAGAAGAAGATCGTGATCCTTTGCGGAAACGCAGTGGGCTTTTCCAGACCGCAAAAAAGTGTTCACAAAGATATTTTTCAGCAGATTGATCGGAGCACAAAAATGTTGGGAAACCAAATCCAGGTCATAGAAATCAACGGTGGAATGAAAAAGATCAAACAAATCATCAAAGCCTATAGCTGAGAGATCCATCGTAAGAAAACAGATTGGAAGATCTATTTTCGCAGAACAAGGTCAGACACCGAGGGAAGAGATGATATCACCTGGGTGTCTGATCTTGTTTTGCGAGGAGTTTCCTTATTGCCCTTATTGCGGCTGTATCGTGAAATTCCCGGAAACTTGACAAATAGTCAGATGCTAACTATAATAATAGACATAATATTGTTTGATTGTCATAGCGATAAGAAAGCTAGGGATCGTGAACATCCGTAGAGAAAATCGATAACAAGATTTTTTCAGTGGATTTTTACACACGGAACATTGACTTCAACAATTGGAGTTCTGTAATGGAATCTGTTTTCGATTGAATTTATTCGTAAGGCGCCAATAGAATAAGTTCGAAAAAGAACAGAGGAAGCTATTTGAATGAAAATGGTTGAACGAATATGTTTTATTTGTGTGCAAAAGGAAGCTGAGACCGGATAAAACGTGACCTGGAAAAAGCCAGGGCAGTAGACAATGGAAGAGATGGCACCATTCATTCGTGAGGGATAGGTGCTTTTTTTCTTGCCAAAAATAAGATGGTGAGTGGATGCACTGCTTTTTGCGTGGAAAGATTGGAAATTGACAATTGTGTCATTATAAGCTATTATGTCAATAAATGATAAAAAAATATGCAAATATTGGCATTTTGGACATGAGGGAGATCAGACATGAGGATTATCAAAAAATATACACTTCTCACGCTTGTAGGGATTTTTGCGTTGACTGGATGCGGTAAAGCTGCTCAAACTACTCAGGAAGACGTAAACAGTGCTTCGGATGCAACCCATCTTGATGCGGATTTTAAAAAGAATTTTGATACGATTGAGTTAAATGGAAGCACATATAAACTTCCAATGGAGTATTCCGTTATGGAAGAACTGGGCTTTTCAGATTCAATGGATCCTGCTGCCGAGCTGACAAAGGGAAAACCGGTAGCGACTGTGTTTTCAGATGAAACCGGACGGGAGATCACAGGATATATCGCATATGCAGGAAGTGGAGAATCCGGATATAAAATTGACAGCAAAGTGATCGCGATACTGGCATCAAAAGAGACGGCAAAAGATCTGGGACTGAAATTCTATAAGGGGATTTCCCTGGACTCAACAGAGGATGAAGTGGCGGCTGTTCTGGACCATATGCAGTCCGGGGACAATGGTGCATTGTACGGGATCCGGATGGGGGATTATGAGTATCTGTCCGTAAGTTTAAAAGACGGATCCGTGAATGATATCATGGTCATCAATGGAACAGACTTCTTTGGTCATGCGCAGAAGTGATCGTGATCATCTGGAAAACTATGAATGCTCCACTCACATGCGGTGCAGCGGCTCCTATGGACGTGGTACTCTGCCTGAATTTATAGAAATACTGGAGAAATCATCAAAACTGGTTGCGCTTCTTGGAAAAATAAGATATACTGATTATATCAGTTAGTTGTTATTATCGTACAGGGCATATTAGGTCGGAAATAATCTAGGTTATTTCCGACCTTTTTTGTGTGAAAAAACAGGAACTGAAAGAACTGTCCGCTATGCGGACGAAATAATGCACATTACCGGAATGGATGTGTAAATAAATACACAAAAGGAGAAAAACATATGAGAGTTGCAAAAGTAACGGAACAGGAATGGAGAACGATCCAGAAAGGTAGAAGGAGAAAAATTCATCGGTATTTGAGATGCCAGAAGTTCTCCAGACTGAATAGGGAATTCTTCCAGCGGTTCAAAGCCTGGGGAAGACTGGTGGTTCAGCGACTGCTTGGAGGGCTTTGCGTTGTCGGAAGCCTTGCAGTGTACTATGGAATGCACGGTCAGCCGGACTGCGGAGAGCTGATGTTCTCAGCAATGTTGGTGATGATTATTGGTGCATATGTGCTTTGCACCAGAAAGGAGCTTTTTGTATGATGTGAGTTGGAAAGACCTGCTGCATTGGCAGCAGGTCTTTCTGTGTTGTGCGCCTAGCGG
>OAVJ01000210.1_pt1 | contig 44900 bp, 46 predicted proteins | sample 1516901 | NCBI WGS metagenome assembly OAVJ01 (sample SAMEA2580073, study PRJEB22360) | human gut metagenome | biome: human gut; feature: human-associated habitat; material: faeces | place: Denmark | collected 2008/2010 | reverse complement strand
AGTATAAAACCCGAATCCTGAAGTTTTCTATTTACACAAAATTGTGGACAGTGCCCAAAAAATAAAGGAAGGTAGCTTTTACACTATCTTCCTTTTCTTACTTATCCCCACTTCAATTTCAAGACTAAAGCTTCTTTTCCAACTTCCAGTTCCAAATCCTTTATCAGGCTGGCTCCGAGTTCTACTGCACTTTCTTTGTAGGACTCTTTAAATACTGCCTGTTCAAAAAAGTATGAACAACCGAAAGGTAATTCTCCCCACATCTTGGGCAATCTGAATCCATCCAGGCCAATTCCGCACGCCAGGTAACCGTCTGCGTCAGCCATTAATCCCTGTTGTAGTTTGTTATCGGGATATTCAAGCCCCCTGTAAAAAACAAGGTCGATTTCCTTCGCCTGTCTGATTATCTCAAATTCAACTACTCCTTCTCTTTTGATCAGCTTGTCTATGTCTGCCTGTACTGCTATTCTGATATCCTCATCTGTCATTCTTTCCGTATCATATATTTTTGATACGATAAATATTTTCTTTTTCATAATTTTCTTTTTATGGTTAATTCAACTTGTCCTTTTCCATTGTTCGCCAGTCTTATATCCGCTTCAATCCCCAGATTCCTTATTGTATCATTATAGGTTTTAATCAGCCACTGTGAATCAATGAAGTAGTTTTCTCCGTCCTGATCAGCGTATAACCCGTTCTCCTCTTTCGCCTTTCTTATTATATGTTGTTCCGTCAGATTCAAAATATCCGCTGCTACTGTAATATGTAGGAACCGGGGATTATCGGCTATGGGAATCTCCGTGAAATATTGGTACAGGATGTAAAAAGCCTCTTCATCGCTGCTAATCTTGTGTATACCCAGATTACGAGCTTGTATTCTTGTATCGAGCATTAACTCAACTACGCTATAAGGTATCCATTCCAGTTCCCCCGTATAAAATCTCCTGACCTCGTTTTCTGTTGTGAAGTTTAGGATCGCCAGGTCCTTTATCGGTAATTGGGCAAACTTTGGATGGAACGGTTTATTATCCTGTTCCCGGTAGACTATTTTTCTATTCATTTCTCTTTCTCCTTCGTCTTTTGTGATGTAATTTTCAGCTCGATTCCCCAGTTCTTTTCCAGATATGACACCAATCCTCTGTATGCGTCAATCCTTCTTCTTTCTCTTGGCATGATAGTCAAAGCTTCCTGTAAAGTCATACTGATAATGCAGAGTCCGGTAGAAGAGAAAAGCTCCTTACCATACTTTTCTTTGAGAGCTTCTATGTCTTTCTCGTATTTGGAAGGAATAGGTTTAGACGGTATGCTACTTTTTTCGATGACATCAGGTGTAGCATAAACCTGACGATTAGAACCCAAACCCCGTTCAGATCCTAATATTCTATTTAGATATTCTCTAAACATAAAATTAGCTTTTTTCAGATATTAGGTTTTGAGGGGTTGGGAATCGCGTTTTAGCGATTTGGGAAAGGGAAATAAAAAACGCACTAAGATTTGATTCCTAGTACGTTTTAATGTTTATCTCTATTTTGCTTTAGATAGAATTTGCGACATATTCTGATATCACAAAAGAGAATAAGGTTATTAATGCTCCTATTAATTATCTTCCTATTGCTTGTTTAAAGACTTCTGATAATACATTATTTAATTCATCATAAGTTAAAGCTATTTTAACTTCACCTTGATAACCATAACCAATACTGTATTTTGGGAAAATAAATGTAATTCCAGAAGCGGAAAGAATTATATTATCAGGTAATTCTTCAGCCTTGCAAGCATATTCATCCAACGATATATGTTCATTTACTAAAAACAGAGTTTTAGAATAATCAGTAAACATATCATTAATGCTCAATTTCCCAATATTATTACTGAAATAAATATAATTGTCTCTATAAATGATAGAACTCCCAGTTCCTCCTCCTAAATTAGCATATATATGAATTTTAAATATATATAAATCATTTAGGCGTTGTTGAAATTTTACCACTATTTTCCCTTCTCTTTTATCTTCTCCAAGTGATTTTTCTTCTTCTCCTTCTTTGAAAAAGTTTTCAATACAAGACTGTAAATTATTACTATCATTATTAAAAGCTTGTTCGATAATAACTTGCTGAATTTTGCTAATATCATCAATGCCGGTTAAAGATAGAGGCCATTCTATGTCAACTTCAAAACTTCCTCTTTTATCCTTAATATATTCGAATTGATTGGGAACATCTTTTGTCTTTTGACTGTTCGGTTGGGGGCTATTATCTTGTTGAATAACATCGTTAGAATTTTCTATAACGGCTTGTTGCATAGGTTTATTTTTATTGTATTGCCAGAATATGAAGATTATAAAAAGAACTATAATACTACTGATAATGACTCCAATATTAGACGTTTTGGACAATCTAACATCAGTTTTGTTAGAATTATCATCAACTTGCAGAAATTTTGTTTGAATATTCTGAGGAATTATAATATCCATTATTCTTTCGTCAAAACCGTATTCTGCATTATACTTTTTTTGTAATTCCTCGGCCTTAATATACTCTTTCTCTTGGATATAATCTTTGATTAAAAAAAGGTATTGTTCTGTAACTTGCTTTCTACTCTCTCTTAGTAATATTTTCTCTTTCTCAGATAAAACTACTGTAGTATGGCGAAAGATTTTCAACACTTCTTCATACTCCCCTTTATTGAAAAGGGATAATGATTGTTCATACAATTTACTTTCCATTTATTTCAAAATCAACGTTATATACTAGTTCGAAACACTAAAATATCTATTAAAAGGAACTACTAACAAAGAGAGTGAAGGAAGCTCCTTAAATCCTTTCTCCGCAGCTGTTAGACAGTTCCTTATAATTTTTTATTTGCTTTTTACTTTCTCAAAATATACTCCTACGTGATAATTAACAACTAATACAAAAACAGAGTATTCTATTTTTGAAGGTTGATATTTTGTCTTTAGTAATTGTATTTTTGATCAAAATCCCTGTCACTCATACATAAATAAGTGATTCCCTCAATTAAGCCTATAATAGAAGGTATCCATGTCCAAAAGAATATCAGATATAATATACCTAAACCAGGTCTTCGTAAATAAAAATGATGAGCTCCAAAGTCACCTAATATTATTGCCAATATTCCTGCTGTAGTTCTGCTTTTATCCCCCCGATATGCTTGATAACTGGGAATATTAGGTCTTGTATGCTGTTCTTGTCCTGTGTTTATATTAACATTAATATTTGGAGGACTTGGAGGGGTTTGTACAGGTGAAGTCGACTCTTGTTCAGTGTTAGCTTTAGACGTAAAGGTGGCTCCACAATACATACACCTATAACTATTATTCCCAGATTCATTAAATCTATTTCCACCACATTGGGGACATTTTATTTCTTTTTGCATAGTGATATATATTATATAGATGATTTTATAGCTATAATATAATTCTTTAGTTGTTCAATCTTTTGGCTCACTTCCTTTTGTAGATAAGGATTTTCTATATCTTTTGATATTTTATTGAATACCTCTTTTATATCATTTAGCTTGGTATTGATATCTGCTACTATTTCAGTATTGTTTTCCAGTTTTTTTGATGGAATAATTGAGATCTTGTCAACAGAAACTTTGAGTTGCTGTAAAGCATTATTTTTCCAATCGGATGCAACAGTTTCTAATATGTTTTCTATGTCATTCCAATACATGCTTAGAGAAATCAGTAGGACCTTTTTCTTCTGGGTAGCTTGCTTAATATCTTGATCCTGCTTTTGCATAAATCCCCCTCCTAGTTCAGTAATACCTAATAATACAATAAAAATAATGCTAACAGTTAACATGCCAATATACAGCACTTTATAGTCGCTTTCCTCTTCTATACATAAACTATATATACTAGTCCAAAGAAACAGAAAGATTGCATATATATTAAGAATACTTGTTGTGGCTGCACTCTTAAAAGTCAACCATTTGTCATTTGATAATATAGGAATGTTGGCTAGTAAAATGAGCTCTGCAATACATGTTGTAACGCTATTGATGTAAAACAGTTTGGAATGCTCGTCAAAAAGCAAATGATATATTGTAATAGTGCATACAAAAGTTATCAGTAACACTAAACTTGATATAATTTTATTTTTCATAATTATATTTTTATGATAATGATTCATTGATTTTGTTCTTCTGTCACATAGAGGGGGGAGGTGGAGGCGGTGTCATTAAAGATAATAATTGAGCTATTTCAGGTTCATTACTTGCCAATATCCACGCTTGCCCTCCTACTTTATATACATATGTTGTTGAAACAATCTCTTTTCTCTGTATCATTCCCTGTATAATATCAATTGAGAACGGTCCGGTTGTCTGACCATTTTGAGCTATATAGTAAGAGGGAAGTTGTGGCGCCTGAAGAGGTATTTGCGTGTTCTGTTTTACTATGTCTCCTACCATGTTACCAATATTATTTCCCATACCTAATCCCATACCGATTCCCATAAATGTTCCAGCTCCTTCATTGCCTGCTGCTGTTTGAGCTATATCAAGCTGTTTCTGTTGCAGATAATTGACACCCAATTTATTTAATTTTGCCTGTTCTGCTATACCTTCCATAACCGCTTGGTAGCCTTTGTCTGTCTCGTCGAAGTTTATATCTTCAATATTGAAGTTAAGAAGTTGTATTCCATATTCGTCAAAAGCCAATTGTAATTCTTTAGATACGGTTTTTGCGAGTGCCTTGTACTCACTACCAAGCTCATTAATATTCACCTCATTTTCTTTCATAAACTTGGCAACAGATACTTTAACCGCTTCTATCACATCACTTCTGAACTGTTCTTCAATAAGAACGGTGTCTGCAAAGCCGATTGTTCCAATCAGTTTTTTTTAAAATAATCCACCATCAGATATACGAACACCATATTGCCCTCTTGCAGACAGTTTAATTGGTATTTGGAAGTAAGGATCAACGACACGTAATCCGCCTATTCCCCAAAGCATATTCCTTTTATCCAGTTTACTGATAAACCAGACTTCTGCTGTAAAAGTTGTATCACCGCCACTTGGTAAATTAATCAGTTTCTCTAGAAGAGGAAGATTGGCAGAAGAAAGTGTATGTCTACCTGCCGTAAAAGAATCATATAAAGTTCCACTTTTAAAGAAGAATGCCTCCTGACTTTCGTTGACGGTCAATACACTTCCCAAAGTTACGTTGTTGAAAGGGAATTTGTAAACAAGTTCTTCTTGGTTATTCTGCTCCCAGTAAATTGATTTGATTATTGCCATACTATTTTATTTATAGATTATCATATACTGTTTTACGAAGTGTGAAAAAGAAATAGAGCCATGAGATAAAATTCAAAATAACTACCGCTAGAGTCATATCCTCATAAGGAAGTAATAGTAAAAAAAGCGGAATTGCTAAGAAAATAGTTCCTATCTCATATAAATGTTTAAAAGAAAGCTTGCTTAATGTACGCATTAATGAAAATGCTATTATATATAGAATGAGACTTATAATATTTAAAATACCCATAACAGTAATTTCTTTATGCGATATGCATCTGTCAATAAAATTAACCTTATACCATCTTGTTATATCCGAAATAGTTGCATAGTCCCACGTTGTTTCAGTTCCATAATTCCATGTTAGTTCAATATTCCATGTTGACTCAGTTTCATATATCCATGGCATTTTAATTCCATAATATAGCAAATCTTCAGAAAGTAGCTTATTAAATAGTTGTAAAAGAATCAATATAAATCCCGCTAGTAAAATATAGCTTATAATTTTACGTTTAGCTATAGATTCTATACTGTTCCTTAATAATGAAAGATATAGAAAGAAGCAAGACGTTTGGAAAATAATTCCAGCAACAGAACCAAATCCTCCTTCTAATATTGATGTAGTATCTACAATATAGTCTAAAAAAGCAACAAAGGTGAATAGGATAAATAAAGCAATAGTTATATCTGTTATTTTTTTTAAAGAAATTCGAGAATATCTTGCCAATAGATTATTGTCCGACAGTTCCATTTGTTGCATTTTAGAGTAAAGCGGTTTTATAATACTATCTGTTCCTAAATTTTTTTGATATTTAAGAATTAATTCTTGAGCCTCTACAAGGCGCTTGTTGTCTAGGTAATCTTTTATTAAATATACATATTGTTCAGACAATGTTTTTCGACATAACATCATCAACTGCATATGTTCAGGGTTACTAAGATCACTGTGTTTTAATAGAGCAAAAGCTTTTTCCGGCTCTCCTACTTGTAAATATCTCTTAGCATTATCTAAAGGAGTATTCATAAATATATATTTATATACCTATAAGTCCTCCAAACTCAGCATTAAGTTCGACTATATAAGAAAGGCGTGAGGACTTGTCTTGCTATTCATTGCAACTAGGCATCGCCAAACGCCACACAGAAATGAATATGAAGAAACAATACCCACGCCGTATGTTATGTCTAGATACAACACTGGCTGTATCAAGTACATATACAAAACAGAATGAGCGTTACATTGTCTCTATCCCTCTGTTTTTTGAAATTGGCGATTTCAGTTGCAGGATAAAAGCAAAAAACGCTTTCTATATATCTGACCATTTCTCCAGTCAGACGTTGCAAAGATAAAGCTTTTTGTCCAATGTAACGCTCTTATTTTGAGTATTATTTCTTCAAATATAAGAATTTCAGTACTATTACAGGCGGAAATATATATTATATCATGATCCTGTATCCTTATTACAGTCCATTGTAGGTTAGTCAGAGACGGAAGCATACGATAGTAGAGAGTATTACATAACCGTAGGATGTTATAAAAAAGCTACAATAAACACTATTCTTTAAGCATTTGTACCTTTTTGTAAATTTTTATTTATGCCTCTCTTTGTCTTTCAGCTATGTCTTACATTCTACTCCGTTCCATGCTTTCGTCTCTGACTGACCCGTTGATTCTCATGATATAATATAAATATGCTTGTTCGGCTCTTTCTATATACCCTTTTTTCTCTTACTGTAATCCGGGAAATCCGTATTCCATATCCATCCGTTATGTTCTATGAAATGCAGTTCTTCTTCCTTTTCGGGTTCTATAGTTACGATCCTCCTTCCCGAACTGTCAATTTCTATTTCATTATCCAGTTCAAGAAAGGCTGTCAGGAGGGTATCTTTTCCGTCCCCTTCAAAATGCATGGCTGTCCTAAACCTGTAAACTCCTTTTCTACATTTGTTGTTTATAAAGATGGGAGTTCCGGAATAATCACCCGTACAGTGTCCCTTTATTCTGGCGCCCGGGTCCCTTGCCTGAGAAAACAGGATCTCCCAGTCCTTCTCCCTGATCCTTTCGTATATTTCTTCTCGGCTTCCTGTTCCGTCAGTTCTCTTTTCTTTGTCTGGTAAAGGGTGGTAGCTTATTTGGAGACCATGGGATAAGAAAGCCGTTTTGCCCGTCCTGTTGTCTATTCTTGTATTCCAATGATAGTAGTTGTGTATATTGGCAAACATTGCGACCTGGTACAAAGGGATTACTTCCATGTCCATACAGATTATGTCAAAATCTGTATTAACGGTTGCCATGACAGAGCAGGTGTCATTGCCGGAGGTCACCACATCCATTTTTATTTTTCTACTTCTGATATATGCTGTATCCAGTTTGTAGTCCAGGTATGCTTTGGCTTCCGGAAGTAAACGGTAGTATATTGTTTCATCATCGGGTCGTTCTGTTGTTACCGGTTCCCATATTTCTCCATTTCCTTCCGTCTGTTTTTTGAAGCGGTCATTAAAAGTCAGCGTATCCCCGCCTATGTTTGTGATGATAATTTGTAGTATTGAGTCTGCGCTGTAAGCTTCCAGTTTGGCACCGGTCTGCCTCCTCTTTTCTTTTTGGCAGGAGATGAGAATACCGACCCCGATACATAATATAATATATCCCCATTTCATATTCTTCGTATTTATTGTTACTGATAACCAAAGATAGGAAAAAGTTTGATTTCTGTCTTCAAAAAAATAAAAGAATTGCTTTTCTCTTTAGATTGTAGCAATAACCTTTCATATTGTTGAAATTAATTGCTAATGATGTCATATTGGTATTAATTATTGTTATATTGTCACATAAAGTATTCTGTTGTGGAAGAAAAATAATATTTTTATGTGTCATTTAAATTATTTCAATATGGATAAACACATAATCGGAGAAAATGCCGGTATCTTATGGCGTTTGTTAAATACAGATGCACAGAAAAGATGGGAATATTCGGAAATAAAGAACATTACAGGTTTTGATGATTCCGAATTGGGCAGTGCTATTGGCTGGTTGGCTCGTGAAGACAAGATTTAATTTGAACTGGAACATCACCAAAGCAAGGACAAGAGTGCACATATATATCTAATGTTGAATGTCTACTATTAAACGTATTAGTCACGGGAGAACTGTTGGGAAGGATGGCTTTTTCCGGGCTGTCCTTTTTCATGAGATTTAGTACGCTGTCCGATTATAACCTGTATCATAAGAACATACGGAAACTCCGTTGCTATATTCTGTTCCTATTTCTTAACTCCCGTAGTATAAATTGATTTTTCTTGTCACCACTTCTTCCACATCCAGTTCTATATTCATCCTTTCCAATTGTTCGAGCATATCCAATGTTTCCGTTGCCATTTCCCTATCCACAGGAATAACGACTCCTTCACCCATGGATACTTTGCAACTTTCTCCATCAGTGATTCTCTTTAGAACTACTGTTGGAAAGCGTCTGTTTTGTACACGTTCAGCAATTAATAATGAACCGCCGATAAGACTGTCTGAAACAACGATACTGTCAGCCCTCATCCGGAAAGCCTGATTCAAATCATTTCTATTCTGTATTGTCATTATTATAGTATTATTCTTTAGTGAGCGGCAAAGATACTTAATTAAATTTTTGAATGACATTGTAGACAGGTAATTTTGTAATTCCAGTGGTTGGCTTTTACTTTCCATAAATATCCCGAAATTCAAGGAAACAAAGATAATAACCTTTTTTCTTTTCTTTCTTATATTCCATATATAGAGTATTAGAAATTTTTTGGTTCATGAATACAGGTGTTATCTGGAAAAGATAAAGTTTACAAGTTATAATTTAAGGTATAGTTCTGAATATCAATTGTTTTTTTTCTTCCTCCTACCTCAAAGAGAAAGAGGAATTTTCGATAATTTGTCGGGAAACATCTTTTTTTATAATATTTCTAACTTGACCTGTTCAGAAAATAGTAAAAAAATAGGTTTCTCAATTTCCCCTCCCCGCTTTCCCCGCCTTTTCCTTTTTGAGGGTGGGAGAGATACCGGATGTTTCTGATATTGGAGAAAAAAATTACCTTGAATATCCTGAAAACCTGAAAGACAAGTAGAATAACCTTTTTTCTTTTTCTTTCTTATATTTTCTATATAGGAAATAGAAAATTTTTGGTTGTAAGAGTTATAGATTTACTGTAAGTAGTTGATTATATTCTAATTCATTTATTGTGAAGTAAAGATATTCATATATAGTATCTACCAATTTTCATATTTACCTCCAAACATCATTATTTCAATATCTTCTTTCATTATAATCTATCTATTGTCTTATTTACCTTTCACTTAAATAATCTAAGAACTGAATATCTTAGTTTTGACTTACTACTGTCTTTTTGAAAATGGAAATATTACTTTGCATCAATAATACGATCAATTCTTTCTTGTTCTTTCTTTACAAACTCATATAATTCGGGTTCGAGAGCCAGTTTGTGAGTTTGAATTTGGCTGGATATTACTGATTCAAAAATGTTCATTAGTTCTCTGGCTATATCTATTATATTATTTTTTTTCTTGCAAATATCAGATATTATCGGTGTGTATTCGGGATTGAGTTTCTTACATGTTGTTGCCATTTGTTTTACAATGTTTGTAATACACACCGTTTGTTCTTCTATTGAGAGCTTATCTCGGGATTCTAAATGCAGATGTAGTAAGTTGATACATTTTACCCATTGTCCATATAAATCTCTAATTATATTCAGACGAGTGAGCAAGATATTGGCAGTAGGATAGTTTTTTAATTTTATTAGCTGGATATTCAGCCGGATATTATTCAATTGATCTTGCTCTGCTATATGGTCGATCTTATGTCTGTCTTCTGTCGTAATGTCTTGTCTATCCATTTTGAAGAGAAATCAAGAACATCAATTGGTTTTATAGAATGGATTATCTCTAGAATATTATTTACCATTTCATCAAGCCTTTTTTGCTCTTGTTCTTTACGAATCAGCAAAATTTGAAGTTTAGGATTTTCTCTATTCTGTTTATTGGATGCATTTATGGACTTGAAAGCAATTATCAAAGCGATTGTAGTTGCTACCGATCCTATAGCAGTCCAGTCTATTGTATATAAATCAATATTCATTTTGTTTATTACTTCTAGTTTTTCTACTTCCTTATCATTCTCTGTATCATTATCACGATCCATACAGATACAACAAAGGGAGCGGTTAAAGTCGTTATCCCTAATTTCATTCCGATAATCTGTAATATGGTAGACAATATAACAGCTCCCATTGCCCATATACAACTTTTCCAATCAGTTCCTCCCAAGGCTATAGCACATAACACACCATTATATCCCATTAAACCTGCATTTATACTTTCAGTGTCTATTCCCAATATGATAGCAACAGGAATAGGAAGAAGTGTACCCAATATTGTATAAAGGCTATTCGGGAAAGAATTGACAAGAATCCCTACGAGAAAGAACAGACCGGCCAGTATTGTATTTCCCTGGAACATTACTTGACCTATCCCTAAACATAGAGCCTGGAAATAATCAATATTCTGTGTCGTATTGGTAATTGTATCAGAGACCAGTAATAAATCAGGTATGAACCATGTACAGACTCCGAGCATTCCCCATACAGCAAGAATAAAAGGGGCGGTAAATCCGTAAAGTAAATGTTGTCGGCTGAATAAATAAGCGATCCATGTAGAGAAGGCCGAAGTGATTATCAAAAGGATTAAGCTTTCTACCGATAATATCATAAAGACACCGTAGGCAATACCGACTAGAGTTCCGTTAAATCCATATAATCCTTCTCTTATGTCGTTACGTTCATATCCGGAGAAATACGCAGTCAATGTACTTACTATGTTACCACAGACAGCCAGTATTCCCATTTGCCATGAACCCAGAAATATTCCGATCAGCATTAATAATCCGGATAGTGCATTATTCTGAAACATTACTTGACCTATTCCACGCCCCAGAATGAGTAATGAATTGTATATAGAAACCATTTATATATATTTATTACAAATCCAAATGTTTGGCAAAAGTACAATCTACTCTGAAATAAACAAAGTAAATAGGAACCAAATAGAAGGTTGGAGTAATGCCGGATTGGGACAGATAAAAACAGCCTGTATTCATTTATCTTAAGAGGTATAATTTGAGAACATCATATTTCAAGATGCTTTCATTTCATAGTTTATTCCGGGTTAGTCAGAGACAGAAGTGATACGATAGTAGAGAGCATTTACATAACCGGAGGATGTTATAAAAAATTGTGATACAGTACTTTCCGACTTTAAGAAATATCCTAATAGTATCTCTTCTTTTGTTCACAATTCATTTATTTCATAGCTTGTATCCTTTCTTTTGTGCAGAACTTTCGGTTTTCCTTATTTTTATAATGGAGAATTACCTCAGTTTATTATACTTTACCTTAGAGTTACTTTAAAAAAAATGTTGGTGATACCTCCAATAATATCATACGCCTATTGTTTTTTTATCTTCCCTTTTACTATTTTATCCATACTGTATGTTATCAATAATGCTATAATTATAGATATCCACCATTTTACAAACTCGTTTCCTATAAACCAAATAGAAATCAGCAATAAACAAGTGACAATAGAATCTAATAGTAAATGCCTCTGTAAATAAGATTTTACATGTTCGTTTTTTTAAAGTAACACGATACATATTGGAAGTAATGAAAACATGATCAATCCTATCAATTCAAAATCAAATGAATAATTATCATTCATAGATAAGCCCTCTGTTTTTAGTAATGTCACAAATATAAAATAAAATATTTAATTTTACAGAAAAATAGACATTTATTATTTATCAAAAATATCATTTTATTTCGTTGGGATAAGTAAAATATATCAAAAACAGCCTGTATTCATTTATCTTAAGAGGTACAATTTGAGAACATCATATTTCAAGATGCTTTCATTTCATAGTTTATTCCGGGTTAGTCAGAGACAGAAGTGATACGATAGTAGAGAGTATTTACATAACCGAAGGATGTTATAAAAAAACTACAATAAACACTATTCTTTAAGCATTTGTACCTTTTTTGTAGATTTTTTATTTACACTTCCCCTCTTGTCTTTCAGCTATGTCTTATATTCCACTTCGCTTCATACTTTCGTCTCTGACCAACTCCGATTATCTTTACCTTGAATATCCTGAAATCCGGTAAGACAAATAGAGTTACCTTTTTTCTTTTCTTTCTTATATTCCATATATAGGGTATTAGAAATTTTTGGCAGTAATGGATTGGTTTATGACAAGTTTGATATATTAACCTTTATGTATCTACAAAGTAATTGGGTATTCCACCATCCTAGACCTTATATACTTAAAAGATTAGATAAGATAGATGTATTTCCGCCAACTTTCCAAATCTTATAATCAGGTAACTATTTTCACAAACAGCTACCTAATGCTATAGGAAATACCAACGTTCACACTTTATATCATTTGGGGGAAAAGTGCAATAATCTAACTTATGCCTAATGTTTACATTTTTTGATATTTCCCGGTTAATCACAAAAAGAAAGTCTTACACTCTTTTCATTAAAGTAATGGAGGAAAGAAAAAAAAGAGAAACCATTCCACATAGTTTCCCTTAGTTTTTTGGTCATTTTATATCAGAATCCATACTTGCGTTCCAGATAAGTTTCAGTAATCATCCATTGGCAGTCATCCAGTCTGAATCCATATTCTTTTTCCAGTGTTGCCAGATACTCTTCAAAATCATCGTATTGTTCTGATTCCTTTCTCTGCCGCTTACTTAATTTAATCTTTATGATTTCTCCTGTTGAAAAGTCCAGGAGTATAACGTATTCGGTTTCCATGATTCGGTTTTCTCCTTTATTTTAGGTTATGTCTTTTAAGCAATATACTGACCTGCGATGCTTTGAACTGACATCCCCAGGCTGTCACAAATCCTTCCTTGTTCAAGATTCTTGCCATCTCTGACAATGACTTCTCTTCTTTTACTAGACTTTTCAATAACGCAACAGCCCTCTTGTTATTTGGATTATCGAGAGCCTTCTGTCTGTTGGTTCTGTTGCTGTTCTCTACTGCCTGTGGTAATCTGCTCAATAAGTTTTCAGATTTGCCAAGCCTGCATCCTCTTGCTTTCTTTGCCCTTAGAGACTGTTTTGTTCTCTGGCTGATCAGTCCCGCCTCATATTCCGCTATGCTGCTGATTATATGCAGTACGAGTTTGTTCGCCTCCGGAAAATCACAAAACACTATTTCTACATCGGATTCCAATAATTTACTGGTGAAAGCAACGTTTCGGCTTAGTCTGCCCAGTTTTGCGACAATCAGGATGGAACCTGTTTTTCTACATACCTCCAAAACTTCCGTAAGTTTGGGCCTGTCAGATTTACGACCGCTTTCTGTTTCGATATATTCAGCGACCGGTTTTCTCTCCTTCAGGTAATTCTGTATAATTTCTCTTTGTGCCTCTACGCCAAGTCCTGATATTTCCTGTTTCATCGTTGACTGCCGTAGATAAGCTATATAATTCTTCTGTTGTTCCATATTTAACATTTAATTAACATTCTTCCCGGTTACTAAACGCTCGTTCAATAACCTTTAAACTGGAAGAATCAGGTCTATAAAAAAAAGCTTTCCGTGAGATTTCGAGTTGCTATAAATTCTATTCTCTCACAGAAAGCCGTCTTTTTAGATTCTGAATTTCTCTAAGATTTCCTAATACCTTATAATATCGTATGTATCAGAAATCCTCTTCTCATAATCATCCGTTTTTTCCACATTCCTGTCTATCACGGAAACAAGCATGTCCAGATAAACGTCTTCTATCACTTTTTCTTCTCCTTCAGAATCGGGGATAAGATGTATTTCAAAGAGATCCTTTCCTTCATCGAGAATGATCCGCACCATTCCTGTATGTATGAATCCCTGTACATGAAATTCCGGTCCTTCTTCGACCGGTTTTATCGTATTCATATCCACTCCCCATGACATTACTATAAAGGGCTGTGTCTTTAGGATTGACCATATATATCCTGCCAGTTTCAGATCATAATTTTTGTTCTCCATATTCGATTTTATTTAAGTTATAATATTCTGTATATATTCTCCGGTAGTCTTCCATATCCAGTTGTGGGAAAACGGAGTGGTACATATAATAGAGGTCTTCTACGCTCCATAATTCCCCCTGGTCGAGCAGCGCAAATATCTCGTCTACAGCTTCGTCAAATTCATCATAGCTCCTCCATCGTCTGTCCAATATTTCTGTCTGGTGTGGATAAGTGTCAGTACAATTCTCAATGATATGCTCTACCAGTGACAGACAGTTCATAAGGTCTTTCTTTATTGTAAACTCATGGTCCGTATGTGGTTCATAATATCCACAGCTGAGATTGACGCAACTTACCTGAAGCCCCCGTTCCTTTAGTTCCTGCACGTCCGTCATCATTCCACGTGTTTCCTTGTATCCGAACTTTTTATATCCGGCAGCTTGAAGGAACCCGGGAGAACATAGTGATGTCCAACCTATTTCATTAATAATATCCTGGTATCCCCGTCTGTCGGGCTGTATAACAAAGCGGCAGTCATTGAAAAAATCCATCACCGCTTTTCCTGACCCGACACATCCCACTTCTTCACTGACAAAGAACGCCAGTTTTAGGGTGTCATACTTTTCCAGACACTTGAGTGCTATCCAGATTCCATTTTTGTCATCGGCTCCGAGTCCTTCCTGTCTTTTATTCCGGGAGCTGTAACCGAATATGATTTCTCCCGTTTCAATAGGCAGGAAATCCTTTGAATGTAACCTCTGTACCTGGTCAAGATGCGCTACGATACAGGGATATGATTCCGCTTCCCCCTTTGTTATATACAAGTTCCCGGCTGCGTCTGTTTCAACTTTGGTACCGGTAATTCTCTTGGTATAATTCCATATAAGCTTGATCATCGCCCGTTCTTTTCCGCTCGGGCTATAAACCTTGTATAATTTCCTAAGCAATTCCATAATTCTTATTTTTTGTGGGTTAAACATTTATTTCATTCATCTCGTATGCATAAGGCAGTCCTGTTTCCTCATCTATCCCGTCATAAAGCATGTCATTCAATTTATGAAGTTCTCCCGTTTCCAGCAGTCTTTGTGCCGACTCTACGGATATTGTCTTTCTTTCATATTCACAGAGGATATTGTTCCATACCTGGTATATGGTTATGCTTTCTGTATGCTCATAGTATTCCTCATCATAATCGGAATAATGCCAGTTTTCCTGCTTGTATGCCTGTTCCGCTTTCTTCCGACATTCTTCACAGCAATAGTACTCTTTCGTTATGTCCGAATAAAGATTATCCTCTTCCAGAAAATACCCGCTACATTCCAGACATTCTATAACATCCGACTCATGATGGTATTCCCCGAGTTTTTCTATCCATATGAATTCGTCCAGATTTTCCACGTCACAGTAATACTCGCATCCGTGGCAATATACGGGACGTGTTTCATAGCAGTGGTATCCATGAAAATCATCGTATTCCTCCTCACCATTCAGAGAACCGTCAGTAATATCAAGTGCGATGTCACCACTTCCGTAATTATCTGCTGTCCCCTCGGATTGATTGTACCATTTGAATGAATCCTGATAACTTAGGGTGTCATTCCAGTCCAGGTCACATTCTATCCTGAATTTTCTGTCCGACAATGAATTCTCCTCAAGGTCAACAAAAGCCCTTGTATCACCCGCACCTGCACCTACCTTTTTGTAGCCGTCAATGTATCCCCCTTTGATCAGGGCATCTATTAAGGCACGCTTCAGGATATCATTTTCATTACTGGCATATTGTCTTTCCGCCAGTCTCCATATTTTTCCGTCCTGGTCCGTAACCCTGTTGTAGATGACACATCTTGCAGTCACCTTTCCTTTTTCATTGGTCAGGTATGCGGCGCTTGCATCGACCGATTCTGTATAGAAATAATGCAGTTTCCTGTCCACCATGCAGGAATAAAAATCTCCCACGCAAGAGGAGGATGAGTATATCTTCTCGAAATTCTTGTCCACACATAACCTGTTTTTAGGGAGTCGCCCCGTTGTATAAGTCTGCCAGTCCGCCGAGAACTCCTCACACAGATAGGTCACTACCTGTTCAGGAAGGGTTTTACCGAATTCAGTTTCCAATATGAGCGAGCGGTAGAGTTTTCCCGCTTTCATTTTAAACGTTTTTCCTCCGTTTTCATGGTTAATGTAGCGGATTGACCTGGTATCCCCGTCCTTACATAGCCCTTTCATATCGTCCGTTTCAAAATTCCTAGAGTAAAAGAATTCTCCGTCCAACTCCAGAACATAACGTAATGACATATCTGAGTGCCCGCTTATAATTATTGCCCGTGTAATGGTCTTCTTCAGTTCCGCCATTGAGGAAATATGAAGCAGTGTATAATTGTTTGTCTCTATTGCTTCATGTAGCAATCTCCTGTTCCTGATATATGCCAGCAGTATTCTGTTCTTTCTGCTGCATACTCCGTTTCCATGCTTGACAATTCCAAACATGTCCTTGAATTCTTCGTAATTTTTAAATTTGTAGTATAACATAATCTTTCTTGTTTTAAAATGTTGGTAAATAAAAAAGGAGGACACCACGTTAATTGTGATATCCTCCTCAGATACAATTCCGGTATGTTTCAACCGTTTCTCAAATGAATGGAATGTGTAGTTCCTCCAACACTTCCATTAACTTTTTTGCACCTTCTTTGGATGCTTCATTTCTTAGGTCCGTCCTTCTTTGAGGATCTGCATACACCTTCAATATCTCTACAATAGTCCTGAATAACGTCTGTTGTAGAGTTTTGTGAAATGTTGTTGTTGCAAGGGCGAATCGTTTTTCGTTCCACCCGTAATCATTCAAGGCTCTTGCCAGTTCCTGTGCCGCCTTGAACTCCCTGCTGTTTTCAAGTTCAAATCTTTCCACATTTCTTTCTGATTTGTTTTTAGTTAAAATATAGTTGTATTGACCGGCCATTTTTCCGCGTCAGTATCAATGAGCTGGTGTACATATTTATCTGACGGATGCACCTTTTCGACTTTTAAAGTGGCTGCAATATAATTTGTTGCTTGTACCGTCAGCGAGGGCATCATTTCTATGAAGTTCTTGTAAGTTTCCCCCTCTTCGGTAATTAAACTGTATTTGATTATATCAAAAGTGTAATGTGCCATACTTTATTCCTTTATATTTTATTCAGGACCATTCCCGCTTTACTCACCGGTGTGCTCCGTCCGTTCATTTTCTTTCTTTTGCAGTTGAAGTTTTACCTTCTCCGCATCAAATTCATAATTCATGCATCTGTCAAAATTTCCCATCAGAAGAAGCAGGGGAAATAACATTCCGTGCCTGCAACTCCTTCCGTGCTCGTCTAATGCTGATTTACAGGTGTCACATTTGTATATGTCCTGTATACATGCTATTTTCATATATTTTCTCCTTTCTTTTTTAGTTAAATTTCTGATGACAAAAAAGAGGATACCACCTTTCTTCCCTGGTGATACCCTCCTCGGATATGTAGTTCAAATCATATTCTTCCGGTCATTCTATAAACCAGGAATATGCCTCGTCCCTGTGATTCAATGCTTCTGTCATTCCTACCGAAATTTCCGTCGCATTTACACTACGTCCTAGAAATGAATCGAGATAGCTGTTCTTATTTGCTCCTGTTATAAGGTTGTAGAACATCCACATACTCAGTTCGCTGTTAGTCCCGGTAAAGTTCTCATCGTGGATATATTGTTTTGCTACATTGTTGATCTGACTGTCCGTAATAAGCAGTCTCGGTAGCATCCTCTGTTGGTGCTGAGGGAGGTAGTTATACAGCCTCATTCTTCCCAGTATCTGGCAGAACTGTTTTTCACTCAGCATTGTATCACCCAGCGATTGCATCAGGTGAATATGTTTTGCTACATTATATTGTCCGAACAAGTCCAGGGTGAATTGATATAGTCCCCTCGAACTTGTTGCTTTGATTTCTTCCTTGTACCCGTCCGTTGATAAACACTGGTTGGTACAGGTCAGATTGAGAAATCCGACAGCGATATTGAATTTCTGAGCTGTCATTTTTCCGCTCAGATTATCCCTTGCATAGCTTTTACAGCCTGTGATGCATAGGTTCAGTCGATTTCCGTTTACATTCCGGCTGATGCTCGGAATCTCTATGTTGAAAATCATCCTTTCATAATACATTGTCTTGTCTGATTCCAATAGTTGATCCACTCTTTTGTTGATTGCTTCCGGTATTCTTCCCCTGACAATGTGTGATGTTCTTATTTCCGGGGTACAAATCGTTTCCCCGTGATAAAAATCTCTGGCCGCCTCATAGACTGATTCTATGAAACTCTGATGTGATATGCATACCTCGTTGTCCTTGGCAAAGGTAGGTATGATACAATCGTTCTTGAGATGATCCAAAGTCACCTCTGTTGTATTCGCTTCAATGAATGGTGAGCGTTTTGCCGGTTGTTCCGTAATGATAACCGCTTCTTCCACGTCCTGCTTCCATTCGTTTGCTTTTGCCGCCCTTTGTGTGGATGGCAATAATAAATTGGTTGTTTCCATATTGTAACTTATTTTAATTGGTTGATAAATAAATTCCGATAAAAGAAAAAGCCAAGAGGGTTATTTCTTTGCTTTTACAAATATTCCTCTTAGCTTCTTTATTCCCTTGAGTACTGCTGTCGTAACTTCAAGGATTGTGATTATAACGTCCTGTGCTTTATTGTATTCCATTTATAAGACGCTCTATTAGTTTTCAGTTGCTACGTTAACTGTATCAACTTTAGCGGCAGCATCTTTTTTCTTCCTCTTTTTGCCGCCATACTTTTCAACAAGCTCTACGATAACCGAGCTTGCCACGATAATCTCAGCCACATTAGCCGCGATTCTGATTCCTTTCATTAATTTTCCCATTGTTCTTTTGATTTTAAATTGTTAGTATTCTATTTTATTGTTCTCTTATATATTATTCTCATATATAAGGGTTTGAGGGGGAATGGGAATGGTGGGGAAGAAAAAAATAAAGAGCCGTTATCAAGACTCATCGTTCTGACTTAGCTCTTCGACAGATCCACATGCTTTCATTACCAAGACTAGAGCTGTGATAATTACTTGCATCGTTTCTATCCCTCGAATTGAATGTTTCAACCATCTTCTGCAATTGAATTCAACCCGGAAATTTGTTTATTATAATGCCTGAAGCTGACGCACTTCTTCATTCCAAGTGCTGTTAATGCCTCAAGCTTTTCTCATATATAAGGGTTTCAGGGTTTTAAGGAGGGAATTTGTTAGTAAATAATCTGCATATTAATAAAAATGATACTTAGAAGAAATAATTATAGATGAATATTAAAAATAAAATAAATATACGACATTTTTAGTTATCAGGTTTTGATATAAAAGATCTGTTTTTTGCTATCTTTGGGCCAGATATATTAAATATATGGGATGTTGGGAAAATACAAACACCATGTTCATTGAAATAAGATAATTTATTGTATATATAATTTGTTTGTGATGTCTATTAAAGCATTATACGTAAAAGAAGTATTTGATACTAAATGTGGTAGTAGAAGATATAATTATGGGGTGGCTACATTTTTAGCAAAGCCTGAATTGATTATTCCTACTACAGGAGAACATGATTATAGAACATGTGAATGTTGCCAAAAGAACAGGTTGCAAATTCTTGAAAATCTAAAAAACAAGATGGAAAAATTTCCATTCTGTTGTGCGCATCATAAAAAGTTATTGACCTTGAAAGAGTTTGATAAGAGGGATTATTATAATGCTGATGTAATGTGTGCTGATAAGGTGATTTTTTGTTATCAGCATATTTTAAATAATCAATATAGGACAGATTGGAGAAGTGATATTGAGAACTATTTGGAGTATGCAATAAATAGCTTTGGTTTATTTCCAGAGGGTTATGGAGCACCTTTATTTATTGGCGAATTTCTTGATTATCTATCTCAACTAATAAAAGGGAACTCAGATATAAAGCAGGAAATCCGTTCTTTTATCAATTCATATATAACTGATTTAAAAAAGCCCATAAAATCTGTTACTAAAAATCCAATAAATTTTTTATTGTCTAAATATGATGTATGGCTTAAATCTTTTCCGTTCGATTTTCCTGAATTTCAAAATGCAAAAAAGTATTTTGAACAACGTTCTCCCATAATGTTTACAGAATCAGCTTATAACCCCTACACACAATTAACGAAAGCACATTTAATAACAGAAAAAGATTTGGTTAATTATTTATTAGGTTGTACCCAAGCGCTAATTAAGAAGATTGATCTCCGTAGTTTAGAGCAGAACCCAATTCTCCTACAATATCAAAAACTTATAATAGACAAATCTTATCAAATTGAAAATGAAGAATTGTTTGAGTCTTATAGTAAGGAGGAGTTACGGTATATTGGCTTAATAAAAAAATGGTTAAAGATTCAACAACATTATATTGAGCAAACAAAATCAGTATTAGACTTTAATAAGACCATCTCCCAAGGGGATACTTATGATACATCTTATTCAGAAGCTATGCATAGGATAAAATTCTTCAAAAACTTTATAGAAGATAAAGATGGATATAAATTATTTAATAGGAATGATGGTAAATGTAAAGAAATGGATGTTCAGTTGAGTTTTAAGTTAGTTTGGTATAAGACAAAATTTGCAGTTGATAGTGAAGTCGGAAATGGCAGAGGTGTTGTTGATTTTATAATTTCTAAAGGTGCTAATGATAAGACACTGATAGAATTTAAACTTGCTTCAAATTCAAAATTAGAAGCTAATTTGCTACATCAACTACCTGTTTATGAAAAGGCCAATAATACAAATAAATCTATAGAAGTTATTTTATATTTTAATGAACAAGAAAAGAAGAAAGTGGATAGAGTTCTAAAAAAATAGATTCCCTTAATAAAGAGAATATGATAATAATTGATTGTATGAATTGTAAACTATCAGCATCTAATATAAGATAAACAAATGTTAGCTTATGGTAAATAATCTACAACTGTTTAGTGATAATCCTCTAAGAGTCATCTATAAACCTTCAGAACTACTTGGGATGTTTACATCTTATCTGTCTAAACAAGATGTAAATTTAAAAATAATATATCTTCGTGGAATATATTTAAAGAACCCTAAACACGACCCGCGTTGGATATATAGATATGATATTTTAAGAGATGAAGATACGCAAACAGAAATCACTCTTCAAATTTCGCAAAAACTATGTAGTGAGTTGAAAGATGGCAACCTTGTCACAGTAGGTGGAGTCTTAGGAAAAAGGGTACAAAACAATAGTCATATTCAGCTAATGTTAGTTGTTAGTCGCGTAGAGATAGTGCAAGAACAAGTTGTTGATGAAGAAGAACAGAAGCGTATAGAATTTCGTCGAAAGAAAGTTCAAATAGGATATAAAAATATAGATGGAGTTTTAGAACAAAAGCTATTTATTGATGAAAGGCCTAGGGTTGCTTTAGTTTTTGCTGCTACTTCCATAACTATGTCCGATTTCAATGCTGGTATTAATGCTGCAAAAAGTGCTATCGATTTTTACGAACAACGTGTAAATTTTGCTAACACAAAGGAGTTGACTGCTCTTTTAAAAGAACTTGATCAACAAAAATATGATGTTATTGCTCTTGTTCGTGGAGGCGGTGGTGGTATTGAGAGTCTCGATGAGCTGGATGTCTTAGACATGATAGTGGAAATGCAAACTCCAATTATCGCTGCAATTGGTCACGTTGAAGAGAAGTTGTTTATAAAGCAGATTGTGGATAAGGAAGCCCCAACTCCAAATGGTTTAGGACAATACTTTTCAGATTTGGTTGAAACTGTTAGTGAAAAGAAAAATAAATCTCGTGCTGTTTTAACAGAGCAAATAAAAAAGCAGTTTCAAGAGCAACTCATAGCAGCTCAGAGGCAAAATAAGGAATTACAAGAGAAGTTAGTTTTCCTTACTAAAGCTCAGGAGGCTGCTCAGAGATTACATAAAGAACAAGTAGAAGTTGCCCATAGACAGAATCAAGAACTGCAAAAGAAACTTGTAGGAATAAGTAAAGCTAACGAGGCTGCTCAGAAACTACATAAAGAACAAGTAGAAGTTGCCCATAAACAGAATCAAGAACTGCAAAAGAAACTTGCAGGAATAAGTAAAGCTAACGAGGATATCCAAAAAGCTCACGTAGAGCAAATAAATAAGCAATCTAAGGAATTTAATGCTAGTTTGAAAATGATGCAAGAGATCAATGATAATCTAAACAAGTCTCTTCAAAAATTGACTGCTCAAAATACACAGGCTACAAAAGACTTAAATGAAGCGAAAGAAAGAGCGAGGGAATTACAAAGGCAGCTTGAAGGGGCTAGGTTAAAAACTAATAAAGGATGTTTGAGTATGGTCGTAACTATTATAACTATATTAGGAGTGGCTTGTTATGCTATATGTTTGATTCTATAGAAGTTGAACTTATGGGATTGTTAGAGAAATCTTATTGAAATAACTTTTAAATACAAAAAGATTAATTATCAATTTATTACTGAATTGTACATGTATAAATAATCATAGAGATTCTTATTTTGTTGTATTGATAATAGTAAGATACATATAAATAAAAAAGAGTATAATTCTTGTATATTATTGGGGAGAATAAATTAATCTATGGAATAGTTTCATTTGAAACTTTATGTTTCGAAAACTATCTGCTTCTTTGTTTATCTAATGCATTTTGTTTACCTTTGTGTCTAACAATATGTTAAGTTGAAGAATATGAACAATAATAATCAGATAATTCGTTTTGACTGGGCAATGAAGAGACTGCTCCGGAATAAGGCAAACTTTAGCGTACTTGAAGGTTTGTTGACTACGTTGCTGGGTGAGAGGATCGTTATCCAAAAACTCCTTGAAAGTGAAAGTAATCAGGAGGACGAATTTGACAAGTATAATCGTGTAGATATGCTTGCCGAAGATTCTAAAGGTGAGCTTGTTTTGATAGAGGTGCAGAACAACAATGAGTATGCCTACTTTCAGCGAATGTTGTTCGGTACTTCTAAATTAGTGACTGAATATATCAATAGAGGAGAGAGTTATGACAAAGTACGTAAAGTTTATAGCGTCAATATTGTCTATTTCTCATTAGGGCACGGAACAGACTTCGTATATCATGGAAAGACAGAATTCAGGGGTATTCATCAAGGGGATATTTTAGAACTGACTCCTTTCCAGAAGCAGACATTTAAAGTAGATACAGTTAGTCAGTTATATCCTGAATACTATATCCTGAAAGTGAATGGCTTTAATCAGGTAGCCAAGAGTCCATTGGAAGAATGGATTTACTATTTGAATACAGGTGAGATCCCTTCTAGTGCTACAGCTCCCGGACTTGAAGAGGCACGTGAAAGACTAAAACTCGATAGTATGACGAAAGATGAATTGGCGGCTTATTATCGTCACTTGGATAATATTGTGATACTCCGAGATAATATTTATACAGAACGAGAAGAAGGAAGAGCAGAAGGTCTTGAGGAAGGATTGAATAAAGGGAAAGAAGAAGGAGTAAGAGAAGCCAATTTGAATAATGCTCGTAACCTGAAAAAGCTGGGAGTAGCAATTGATATAATTTCACAAGCTACTGGATTGTCTAAAGAAGAAATAGAAAAGTTATAGTGTAAACTTGAATATGTTATTGATTGAGGGGATATACGGCTTACTGTGTATTCCCTTTTTTATTGTTATTGGGATAGGGATGATAGGAGCGAAAAGGAGGACTTTTAGTGTAATTTGTTGGGAGGAGGGGATAAGTTGAGTTAAAGTAATATAAATATAGTGCTTTTTAGTGGGGGAGTAGAATGAGGGAGTAAGACTGTATATTGAAAATAATATTATTGATAATCAGTGGTTTAAATCTCGTGTAAGTGGAGCGTATCGGACTCGAACCGATCACCTTAACACTGCCAGTGTTACGCTCTAGCCAGATGAGCTAACGCCCCTTTTTTCTCTTATATGATAACGTTTGTAAACGAATCTCTTTTGTTGCCGCAAATATAATGCAATATTCTGAAATAATTGCTATGTTTGCGGTAAATAATCTATTAGAAGGAAAAATATGTTGATTTATAACACCACTTTTCAAGTGGACGATGATGTTCACGATAATTTTTTGATTTGGATAAAAGAATCTTATATTCCCGAGGTACAGAAGCACGGAGCGCTGAAAACACCACGTATTTGTCGTATATTGAGCCATCGGGAAGATGGGAGCGCCTATTCTTTACAGTGGGAAGTAGAGAGTAGTGGATTGTTGCACCGCTGGCATTTGGAACAAGGGATACGATTGAATGACGAACTGACTAAGATATTTAAGGATAAGGTAATCGGATTTCCCACATTGATGGAGGTGATAGAGTGATTCAACCGGTAAAAGAGAAGATAATTCTGGGGATAGACCCCGGTACGACAATCATGGGATATGGAGTGCTGAGAATAAAAGGAACCAAACCAGAAATGATTGCTATGGGGATTATCGACTTGCGTAAGTTTGCCAATCATTACTTGAAATTGCGCCATATCCATGAGCGGGTGCTGAGTATTATTGAAAGCTATTTGCCTGATGAACTGGCTATTGAAGCTCCTTTCTTCGGCAAAAATGTTCAGTCTATGTTGAAATTGGGACGTGCGCAAGGAGTAGCGATGGCAGCAGCGTTAAGTCGTGATATACCGATCATCGAATATGCCCCGTTGAAGATAAAGATGGCTATTACCGGAAACGGACAAGCATCGAAGGAGCAGGTGGCGGATATGTTGCAGAGAATGCTTCATTTCTCAAAAGCGGATATGCCCACTTTTATGGATGCGACCGACGGTCTGGCTGCCGCCTATTGCCATTTCCTGCAAATGGGACGGCCTGCTGTAGAGAAGGGATATAGTAGCTGGAAGGATTTTATAGCGAAGAATCCGGATAAAGTGAAGTAAACTTTAACAATAAATCAGATTACGAAAAATAGTATCATAGGAGAGCTTGAGATGAAGATAGGAATTAATTCAATAATAGGAGTGACTACAGTGGCAACAGTGATGAGTTGTTCTTCTGCGAAAAAGGAATATGCTTCCTTCGAGTTGTATCCCGTCCGTACGGGAAGCCTTATGGAAATGGAATATACTCCGGAAGCTACGAAATTCACCCTTTGGTCACCGACAGCAGAAGAAGTGCGCCTGATGCTTTATGATGAAGGTGAAGGAGGTCATGCTTATGAAACAGTGAAGATGGAACTTGGAGAGGATGGAACTTGGGCAACTGTGGTTAACAAGAATTTGCTCAATAAGTTCTATACTTTCAATGTGAAAATCAATGATAAATGGCAAGGGGATACTCCGGGAATTAATGCTCATGCTGTCGGGGTGAATGGAAAACGTGCCGCTATTATCGATTGGAAAGCAACGAACCCGGAAGGATGGGAGAATGATCAACGTCCTCCGCTGAAATCTCCTGCCGATATGATTATCTACGAAATGCATCATCGTGATTTTTCGGTCGATTCTACTTCCGGAATAAAGAATAAAGGAAAGTTCCTTGCTTTGACCGAGCATGGAACGATGAACTCGGATAAATTGCTGACAGGAATCGACCATCTGATAGAGTTGGGTGTGACGCATGTGCATCTTCTTCCTTCCTATGATTATGCTTCCGTAGATGAAACAAAATTGGATGAAAATCAGTACAATTGGGGATATGACCCGTTGAATTACAATGTTCCGGACGGCTCATATTCAACAGATCCTTATCAACCCGCCACTCGCGTGAAAGAATTCAAGCAAATGGTACAGGCGTTGCATAAAGCCGGCATCCGGGTGATTCTGGATGTGGTTTACAATCATACGTTTAATACGGCGGAGAGTAATTTTGAACGTACAGTACCCGGTTATTTTTATCGTCAGAAAGAAGACGGGACATTGGCGAACGGTTCGGGTTGTGGAAATGAAACGGCTAGTGAACGTCCTATGATGCGTAAGTTTATGATAGAATCCGTGCTTTACTGGATGAAGGAATATCATATCGATGGTTTTCGCTTCGATTTGATGGGAGTGCATGATATTGAAACGATGAACGAGATTCGGAAGGCAGTGGATGAAGTGGACTCTACTGTTTGTGTTTACGGAGAAGGATGGGCTGCTGAAACGCCTCAATATCCTGTTGATTCTTTGGCTATGAAAAAGAATGTGGCGTATATGCCCGGAATTGCAGTCTTTTCGGACGAATTTCGTGACGGACTTTGCGGTTCTGTTTGGGAGAAAGGTAAGGGAGCTTTTCTTGCCGGAGTGCCGGGAGGGGAGAACAGCGTTAAGTTTGGTATTGTGGGAGCTATCGAACATCCGCAAGTACGCTATGATTCGGTGAATTACAGTCGGCAAGCCTGGGCCGGACAGCCTACCCAAATGATTAGTTACGTTTCCTGCCATGACGGTTTATGCCTTGTTGATCGCTTGAAAGCAAGTATGCCAGAAGCTACTCCCGAGCAACTGGTCCGGCTTGATAAGCTTGCGCAGACGGTAGTCTTCACTTCGCAAGGTATTCCTTTTATCTATGCAGGAGAAGAAGTGATGCGCGATAAACAAGGGGTGGACAATAGTTATAAGAGTCCGGATGCAGTCAATGCTATCGATTGGCGACGTAAAACGACGAACGGAGATGTTTTCATGTATTATAAGCGACTCATAGATCTGCGTAAGTCCCATCCCGCTTTCCGTATGGGAGATGCGGAAAAGGTTCGGAAGCATCTGGAGTTTCTTCCAGTGGAAGGACAAAACCTGATTGCATTCCGCCTGAAGGATCACGCGAACGGAGATAGTTGGGAAGATATTATCGTGGCCTTTAATTCCCGTATGACCCCTGCGCGTTTGGCAGTGCCTGCCGGAAAGTATACAGTGGTGTGTAAAGACGGGGTGATAGATGTTCGCGGACTGGGAACACAGACGGGAACGGAAGTGATTATTCCCGGCCAATCGGCTTTGATTATGTATCGGTAGCCAGCTTTTTCAGCTTGAATGTAACATAACAACAACTATTTGTAACATATGCATACGATGATGTAACAGACGGGAAACAATCTGAATCGTAATTCTTCGGTGGAGGGCAAGAAACTTCTTAAGTTTGCAACGTGATAGTCGGCAAGATTCGTCATTTTTTCTAACTATCGCGAAATAACTAAGAAGTAAAAGAAAAGACAGAATGAAATGGACTCTACAATGAAAATGAATGACGCTAAAGGTTTCTACAAGCTCTCCTGACTCCAGCGTATAGGATTCGGCTCCGGTGATTTGGCGCAAAACCTTAATCTATCAGACCGTATGTATGTATTTGCTGATTTTTTATACGAATGTATATGGTCTCAAACCGGAGGTGGCAGCCGTGATGTTCCTTATCGTCAGGATAGTGGATGTCATTTGGGATCCTCTTGTAGGGGCTTTTGTTGATAAGCACAATCCTAAACTCGGCAAATACCGTTCATACCTTATATTGGGAGGGATTCCATTGACAGATATTTTCTACAAAGCGGGTATGGCTCTTGGAGGTGTGGTGCCGGGACTTGTCATGGCATTTGTCGGATTTGATCAGACTAATGAGGTGCCACAATCACCTTTTGCCGAACAGGGGATACTGTGGCTTGTAGCTGTTATTCCTGCCTTGCTGCTTCTGGTGGCTATGTTCATTATATCTAAGTATGGACTAGAGGACGATGTGATTGATAACATCAATAGAGAGATAAAATTACGCCACAAAGGGGGCGAATAAATAAAAGAATATTTACTTAAAAATTGTTGTATATAAAAACAAACGGATCAATATTTTTTTGCTTGTGATGGCGGCATTTCTTACTTATGGTGGTGAAGTAGCTTTTGCGCAAAACAATTCCGTTGGCTTTTCAATATGCACATGAGGCTGATCCGGATTCTTGGCGTAATGATTGGCCGATGGCTGGGCGTAACTATTATATCTATTTTGGTGGATTGTGGGGCGGTCAACTCCAACGTTACAGGAATAATAAGGCGTTGGAATCTGCCATTTTGCCGGAAGGTACAGAAGAAGCCTTGCCCACACGTGTAGCCCGTTTGAGAGAGGACATGATGGAGTTTGCCGAAGAACCACGCGGTGGTGATAATCGATAAAAATGGGAAACCGTTGACAGCCGGAGATACGGCCGCTGTTTTTTTGAAGCTTCGTGGATGCACAAGTATAACGGGAGATATTATTTCTCTTATTCTACGGGAGATACCCATTTGCTTTGTTATGCGATAGGTGATAATCCATACGGACCATTCACTTATCAGGGAGTCATTCAGACTCCGGTAGTAGGATGGACTACACATCATGCCATTGTTGAATTCAAAGGAAAGTGGTATTTGTTCCATCACGATTGTGTGCCATCAGGAGGGAAAACTTGGTTGCGCAGCATGAAGGTTTGCGAACTGCAATATGATGCGGACGGGAAAATCATTACTATTGACGGAATGGATGAATAACCCCGTTGGATAAACAAATCGGTTGTATGAATGGAAAAATGTTCGTGATAGGTCTTGTTTTGCTGTAAAATTGTTACCTTTGCGGTCGATAATTAAACAGAATATAAGAATATGAGTCAAAATACATTTAGCATGGCGGGGGGCGTAGCACGCAACCCGCTTGTGCGTTTAGCCAAACCCATCACGGCAACTATCGGAGCGAATGAACACATAGCTATTGTAGGTCCCAATGGTGGCGGTAAAAGTCTTTTTGTAGATACCCTGATCGGAAAATATCCATTGCGTGAAGGAACCGTACAATATGATTTTTCCCCCTCTGCCACCCAGACTCTTTATGATAATGTGAAATACATTGCTTTCCGTGATACCTATGGAGCTGCCGATGCCAATTACTACTACCAGCAGCGTTGGAATGCTCACGATCAGGATGAAGCTCCTGATGTTCGTGAGATGTTGGGAGAAATCAAGGACGAGCAACTACAACGCGAACTGTTTGAACTCTTCCGTATCGAACCGTTGCTCGACAAGAAAATTATTCTCCTTTCCAGCGGTGAATTACGTAAATTCCAGCTAACCAAAACCCTGTTGACTGCTCCCCGCGTGTTGATTATGGATAATCCGTTTATCGGACTGAATGCTCCTACGCGTGAACTGTTGTTTTCTTTGCTCGAACGTCTGACAAAAATGTCGTCCGTACAGATCATTCTGGTACTTTCCATGCTCGATGATATACCTTCATTCATCACTCATGTCATTCCTGTGGACAAAATGGAGGTCTTTCCTAAAATGGAACGTGAAGCCTATCTGGAAGCTTTCCGCAGTAGAGATGTGGTTACCTCTTTGGATGATTTGCAGCAACGGATTATAGATTTGCCATCTGATGGCAACAATTACGATTCGGAGGAAGTAGTAAAACTTAATAAGGTCAGTATCCGTTATGGCGACCGAACTATTCTGAAAGAACTGGACTGGACAGTCCGTCGTGGTGAGAAGTGGGCGTTGAGTGGTGAGAACGGTGCTGGGAAATCGACTCTGTTGAGCCTTGTCTGTGCAGACAATCCGCAATCGTATGCCTGTGACATCAGTCTCTTCGGACGGAAAAGAGGGACGGGAGAAAGTATTTGGGAAATCAAGAAACATATTGGTTACGTAAGTCCGGAGATGCACCGTGCTTATCTTAAAAATCTGCCCGCTATTGAGATTGTAGCCAGTGGTTTGCATGACAGTATCGGTCTGTATAAACGTCCTCAACCGGAACAGATGGCTATCTGTGAGTGGTGGATGGATATATTTGGCATTGCAGATTTGAAAGATAAACCATTCCTGCAACTATCCAGTGGAGAACAACGTTTGTCCTTGTTGGCAAGAGCTTTCGTCAAAGACCCGGAACTGCTGATTCTGGATGAACCGCTTCATGGCTTGGATACTTATAATCGTCGACGGGTAAAGAAAGTGATTGAGGCTTTCTGCCGACGCAAAGATAAGACGATGATTATGGTGACACATTATGAATCGGAACTTCCCGATACAATTACAAACCGTATTTTCTTAACGAGAAACCGATGAAAGAATAAAATCAGCATTTTAGGTATTGGCAACTCCTTCTTCTTTGGTGAACTTTGTAGCGAAACAAACTGTTCTATATATAACTAAAGAAGAAAGGAGACCAATAAAAATGAGAAAAATAGTATTGCTTCGTCATGGAGAAAGTGCTTGGAATAAAGAAAACCGCTTTACGGGTTGGACAGATGTCGATCTGACCGAAAAAGGAATTGCCGAAGCTGAGAAAGCAGGCGAGACATTGAAGGAGTATGGCTTCAATTTCGATAAAGCCTATACCTCTTACTTGAAAAGAGCTGTCAAGACGCTGAATTGTGTACTTGATAAAATGGATCTCGACTGGCTACCTGTTGAAAAAAACTGGAGTCTGAACGAAAAGCATTATGGCGATTTGCAAGGATTGAATAAAGCGGAAACTGCCGGGAAATATGGTGAAGAACAAGTGCTGATCTGGCGTCGTAGCTATGATATTGCCCCTAATCCGCTTTCGGAAAGTGACTTGCGGAATGCGCGTTTTGACTACCGTTATCATGAAGTTCCAGATGCCGAACTTCCCCGTACCGAATCATTGAAAGATACCATTGAACGTATTATGCCTTATTGGGAATCGGATATATTTCCCAACCTGAAAACAGCCCATACTTTATTGGTTGTGGCTCATGGTAACAGTCTGCGAGGTATCATCAAACATCTGAAACATATTTCTGATGAGGAAATTGTAAAACTGAATCTGCCTACTGCCGTTCCTTATGTATTCGAGTTTGACGAGAACCTGAATGTCTCTAATGATTATTTTCTTGGAAATGCGGAAGAAATCAAAAAAATGATGGAAGCGGTAGCCAATCAAGGAAAGAAAAAATAAAGTGTTGTATATTAAAAAAAGTAAAGTTATGAGTAAAGTAATTGATTTGTTAGGAGATAAAGCCGGATATTATCTGGATCACACTTGTAAGACGATTGATAAGTCTTTGATTTATGTGCCTTCTCCCGATACGATAGATAAAATATGGGTTGATTCCGACCGTAATATAAAAGTGCTGAACAGCTTGCAAGCTATTCTCGGACATGGACGTTTGGCTAATTCCGGTTATGTATCCATTCTTCCTGTCGATCAGGATATTGAACATACTGCCGGAGCGTCTTTTGCTCCGAATCCTATCTACTTCGATCCGGAGAATATTGTAAAATTGGCTATTGAAGGCGGTTGTAATGCGGTCGCTTCTACATTCGGCATTTTGGGAGCGGTGGCACGCAAATATGCCCATAAAATTCCGTTTGTGGTTAAACTGAATCATAATGAATTGCTGACCTATCCTAATTCGTATGATCAGGTGATGTTCGGCACAGTGAAAGAAGCATGGAATATGGGAGCTACGGCTGTCGGCGCTACTATCTATTTCGGTTCGGAACAAAGTCGTCGCCAATTGGTGGAAATCGCTGAGGCTTTCGAGTATGCTCACGAATTGGGGATGGCCACTATCCTGTGGTGTTATCTGCGTAATAGTGATTTTAAGAAAGATGGTGTGGATTATCATGCTGCTGCCGACTTGACCGGACAGGCTGACCGTCTCGGAGTTACGATCAAAGCAGATATTGTCAAACAAAAACTTCCTACGAATAATGGTGGTTTCAAAGCAATTGGTTTCGGTAAGACGGATGAACGTATGTACACCCGACTGGCTTCGGAACATCCGATTGACCTTTGTCGTTATCAGGTTGCCAATGGTTATATGGGGCGTGTCGGTTTAATCAATTCCGGTGGTGAGTCGCACGGAGCTTCCGACTTACGTGATGCGGTTATTACAGCCGTAATCAATAAGCGTGCCGGAGGTATGGGGTTGATTAGCGGACGTAAAGCGTTCCAAAAATCGATGAATAAAGGTGTCGAATTATTGAATGCTATCCAGGATGTTTATCTTGATCCGGCAATTACTATTGCCTGATTCCTGATTATAGGAAAGTGAATATTCCGGTGACTGTGTCAACAGTCGGTGAATATTCACTTTTTTCGTTTCTCTTTGTATTGTGTGGGAGTTTCCCCTGTATATTGTTTGAAGGCTGTACTGAAATAACGTGAAGTGGTGAAGCCGACCTTCTCAGCTATTTCTGTAAATGTCATATCCGTTCCGGTAATGTATGCTATTGCTTTCTCCATTCTGAACTTATTGATATAATCATTAGCCCCCATATCGGTCAGGGCTTTCAACTTATTGTAAAGTGAAGCCCGGCTCATACCGATTTCTTTGCAGATAAAGGCTATATCCAAACTGCTGTTGTCCAGATTTTCTTGAATGATCTTATTCAACTTGAGCAGGAAGGTCTCGTCTGCCTGGCTGAACGTACTTTCTTCCGGTGCAGGGATTACTCCGGCATTTAGGTATCTTTTCTTGGTAGACTCACGGTTTTTCAATCGGTTACAAATGATTTCCATAAGCATTTCTATTTCAAAAGGCTTTGTTAGATAGGCGTCCGCTCCATTCTTGTAACCGCTTAATTGACTTTGCTGGTCGTCTCTTGCCGTCAGCAGAATAATAGGGATATGGCTGATTGTGATATCTTCCTTGATACTTTTGCAGAGTTCATATCCATTCATTCTAGGCATCATTACATCGCTGACAATTATGTCCGGAGTGTGACTTCTGATAAGTTGAAGGGCTTCTGCGCCATCCGAAGCTATCACTACCCGTTTAAAGTATTCTCCCAACGATTTTTTCAGGAAATCTGTTAAATCCGGATTGTCGTCTACAACTAAAACTGTATATGGAGTTGTATCGAAATCATCATTGCCGGGTGCTTGTTCATGGCTGTCGTTACTCATCAGTTCGTTCAGATAGGCTTTTGGTTGACAGATGATTTCTTCTGATTCTCGTCTCAACGGCAATTCAATGAAGAAAGTCGCACCTGCTTCCTGATTGTCGTATGCGCCAATGGAACCACCTTGCAATTCAACCAGAATCTTTGAATAAGACAGTCCGATTCCTGTTCCGTTTTGTTCTCCCGTGCCTTGATAGAAGCGTGTGAAAAGTTTTTGTGTGTTGACTTGTTTCAAACCGCTTCCTTGGTCAGTGATAGAAATACGTACTCTGTCTTTTTCAGGAAGCAATTCTGATATAATAGTGATTTCCGTATTCTCCGGGCTGTGTTTCAATGCATTGATAAGCAAGTTACTCAAAATAATTTCGCATTTGTCTTTATCGAAACTTACCGTTTCTATTTGCGGATCCAATTGATATCGGATACGTACGTTCTTGGCTTCTCCTTCACTGATGAAATCCTGTGAGATGTGTTCTATCCATTGGTTGAGGAAGTGAGGCTGTATCTGTATTTTACTTTCGCCCACTTCCATCTTTCGTACGTCAAGTACCATATTAATCAGGTTCTTCATCCGTTGTGACTGCCTGTAAATCGCCTTTATAGGAAGATATTGCGGCTCTTCGGGAGAAAGTGATTTCAATATCCGGCTAAGTGGGGCGTGTATCAATGTCAACGGTGTGCGTAGTTCGTGGCTGATATTAATGAGGAAACGTACTTTTTCTTCGTATACCTGTTGCTCATGCTCTTTCATCGCCCATTTTAACTTTTCTTCTTTGCGCTTCAAAGTCCTTCTGAAAGTCTCGATAATAACGACAGTAATGAGAATCGCACAGCTAAGGATGAACCACCATGTGCGGTACCAGGGAGGAAGAATAGTCAATGCCAATACTTGCTGATTGGGAATCCAACTACCATCTTTTGCTGTGCAGGACGCTGTGATTTTATAACTTCCCGGAGGAAGTGAACGTATAACCAATTCAGGGTTGTATGATTCTATTTGTTGGTCGTTCAGTCCTTCTATTTGATATCGGTATACTTTCTGTCGGAAGATGTCTTTTTCTTTTGACATGATCCGAATGATTATATTGCTGTTCCAAGGAGCGGAAATACTCGTTGGATTATTGTTTAGCTTATCATTGACGGACTCACCATTGATGATGACATCCGATAGTTGAAGTTGGGGTATTTCGGTAGTGATTAAGGGTAGGGTACTATTGATGTGTAATAATCCTTTCACTCCGCCCATATAGATATTGCCTTGTGAACTTAACAAACAGGGTTTGGATAGGTACTCGTTTTGAATGACACCGTCCGATTCGCCGAAAAGCACAAATTTCTGTTCTTTGATTAGCCAGGCGAACAGCATATTATTGGTTCCTATCCATACTTTTCCTTGTTGGTCACACACAATCGATGTGACTTCCGAGAAAAGGGAGGTAGATATGGGAGTTTGTATTTTTTCATCGGGATTATAATGAAACAGCCCGTAATTATTTCCTATCCAGAAATGCCCATGTTCATCTAATGAAACAGAATTGATAATAGTGTCCTTGTGGCATTGATACAGAACTTCCAATCGGTTGGTGCGGTTATCCAACCGATAAATGTGCTTTATGTCGTTCAGATAAGTATAATTCCCATAATTTGTTATTGGTAAGAAAGTGCCGATAATGTCCAGTCCTTCTTGTTCGGTTGCAATATTGAAAGTGTGTTTCTTCAAGTCATATTGATAGACATGGTCTCCAAGTAACAGAATGCTATGAGGGTTATTGGAAAATAAATTGACTGTCTTTCCCCGCTTTCCGAGACGCATGGAAGTTTCCGAATCTATAATCATGAATGGCGTTTTCTTGCCTGTTGTCGGGTTGAATACGAATATTCCTTTTGAGAAAATGGAAACTAACAGATTGCCGGAAGTGAATGGACAAATGGAAGCGATTTTGTCTTCCCAAGTGGATGAGTAATGGGTGAATTTCTCTGTGATAGGATTAAAGAGATTAATACCTCCACCGTCTGTGCCCACCCAGATGCGGTCGTTCGATTCCTGATAAAGACTGAGTACGGTATTATTACTTAATCCACGATTGCTGCCCGTCAGGACTTCCGTATAGGTTTTCATGGAAACTTCCCGGATATTGATCAATCCGTTGCGGATACTTCCTGCCCACATATTATTATTCCTATCATTGTAGAGACAAAAGATAGAGGTGGCGGGAAGTGAATAGTTATCACCTCCGGGAATGTGTTCCAACAAGGATAAACGTCCTGTTTCAGGTTCAAGGATATTGATACCGCCTCCGTCTGTTCCTATCCATATTTTTCCTTCCCGTTCGGCAAGACTTAAAACGACGTTGTTACTTAGGTCGGAATTGTGAGTAGTATAGGCTTTTACCAGTTCTCCGTTATGGGTGAAGCATTTTATTCCTTCATTGTAAGGGGCGATCCATATTCTGTTTTGTGAATCGATCAGCATATTCATGATTTCCTTTCCGCAATCGAAAGGCGGAAGGCGATGCTTTCCCGTTTTCAGATCCAGTAAAGCAAGACCTTGCCACCGGCTGCAACAAAGAACAGTATGTTCGTTCCATAGGCTTAGTAAAGAGATATTAAAATTATTCCCTTTATTCAACTTTTGCAGAAGGCGAAGAGAAGAATCCCGATAACTATAAAAGTATACTTTGTCTTTAGAACCAAACAATACCCCGTCTTTGGTCAGGCAGGTTGAATAGGCGATAATAGGATTACCTTTTTCATCCGTAGGTAAGAAGAAGTCATCACTTTGACGTTGATAGCGGGCTATTCCTTTGTCGGTCAGAATCCAAATATTGCTCATTTCATCTTCTGCAATCTGATGGATTAAGTTATTGGGAATCGAATGAGGATTGTTTGGGGAATAGACGTACTTCTTTAGCTCATGTCCGTCATATCGGCTTATTCCAGCCTTCGTTCCTATCCATACAAATCCCTGTTTGTCTGTCAGGATACATCTCACGGCTGAAGTCACCCCATCTTTTAAGGAGAGCTGTTTATAGTAATAATGGCTGGCTTTTAGGGGCGTGACACCGGTAAACTGCATAATAGCTGTCAAACATAGTAGGACAAAGATTTTTATTCTCATGAGATTAGGTCAGTTAAATGAAAGCAAAGGTAGTATTATTTGTTTATAATTCCTATCTTTGCTCGAAAATATGTAACTATGATTACCGAAGAACTGCAGAAACTTTATCAGTCATATACGGGAGTTCCCGCTGAGAATATAACAGAATTACCTTCCTCCGGCTCCAATCGCCGTTATTTCCGGCTGACAGGAGCACAAACACTGATTGGAGTATATGGAACTTCTGTTGATGAGAATGAAGCTTTTTTTTATATGGCGGAACATTTTCGCAAAAATGGGCTTCCTGTTCCCGAAGTACACATTGTGTCGGAAGATAAAATGTATTATCTGCAAGAGGATTTAGGAGATACTTTACTTTTTCATGTCATTGAGAAAGGACGTGCTACCAGTGTATTTTCCGAAGAAGAGAAAGAGTTGCTTCGTAAAACGATCCGTCTGTTGCCTGCCATTCAGTTTGCCGGAGCTGACGGATTTGATTTTTCCCGTTGTTATCCCCAATCGGAATTCAATCAGCGTTCCATACTTTGGGATTTGAATTATTTCAAATATTGTTTCCTTAAAGCTACCGGAATGGAGTTTCAGGAAGATAAGCTGGAGGATGATTTCCAGAAAATGAGTGATGTTTTGCTTCGTAGTTCTTCCGCTACTTTTATGTATCGTGATTTTCAGAGTCGCAATGTGATGATAAAGGATGGAACCCCTTGGCTTATTGACTTTCAAGGAGGACGAAAAGGGCCGTTTTATTATGATATTGCTTCTTTCTTGTGGCAAGCCAAAGCAAAATATCCTGATAGCCTTCGGAAAGAATTGTTACAGGAATATATAGAGGCTCTTCGCAAATATCAACCGATCGATGAGTCTTATTTTTATAGTCAGCTCCGTCATTTTGTGCTTTTCCGTACTTTGCAGGTGTTAGGGGCATACGGTTTTCGCGGCTATTTCGAGAAAAAGCCTCATTTTATCCAGAGTGTTCCATACGCTATCGCAAATTTGCGCGAGTTGCTTAAAGAGGAATATCCGGAATACCCGTATCTCTGCAAAATGTTACGTGAATTGACCGGACTGAAACAGTTTACAGATGATTTGGAGAAGCGTCAACTGACGGTCAAGGTAATGAGCTTTGCCTATAAAAAAGGTATTCCTGATGATCCGACAGGTAATGGTGGAGGTTTTGTTTTCGATTGTCGTGCAGTGAATAATCCAGGAAAATACGAACGTTATAAGGCTTTTACCGGATTGGATGAGCCCGTGATAACTTTCCTGGAAGAAGACGGTGAGATTCTTCGTTTTCTCGACCATGTTTACGCTTTGGTGGATGCTTCCGTCAAACGTTATATGGAACGCGGATTCAGTAATTTGTCGGTTTGCTTCGGTTGTACCGGAGGACAGCACCGTTCCGTTTATTCAGCGCAGCATTTGGCGGAACGTCTGAATAGAGAGTTTGGGGTTAAAGTAGAATTAGTACATCGCGAACAGAATATAAAACATACATTTGAAGCAACTATATAGAAGATCGTTATGAGAGCAATGATATTTGCGGCCGGTTTGGGAAGTCGGTTGAAACCGCTGACGGATACTATGCCTAAAGCTCTTGTTCCCGTAGCCGGGCGTCCCATGCTGGAGCACGTTATTTTAAAGCTGAAAGCATTCGGCTTTACCGAAATTGTAATTAATATTCATCATTTTGGCGAGCAAATACTTGAATTCCTGAAAGTGAATGACAATTTTGGACTTACTATCCACATTTCCGATGAACGTGATGTGCTACTTGATACAGGGGGAGGAATTCGGAAAGCCAGTTCTTTTTTTGAGAACTCCGATGAGCCTTTTCTTGTACACAATGTAGACATTCTTTCAAATGTGGATCTGAAAGAACTTTATGATTATCATTTGCAGACTGATGGTTTGGCTACTTTATTGGTAAGCCAACGTAAAACTTCACGTTATCTGCTTCTCGATGCGGAGAAGAGACTTTGCGGATGGATAAACAAAGATACAGGTCAAGTGAAACCCGAAGGTCTTCACTATGAACAATCATTATTCCAAGAATATGCGTTCAGTGGCATTCATGTACTTTCACCTGCTATATTCCAATTAATGGAAGTTCCCCTGTGGGAAGGAAAGTTCTCTATTATGGATTTTTATCTCTTCACTTGTCGACAAACGAACTTCTTTGGTTATCCGGTGGAAAATCTGCAACTTATTGATATTGGTAAACCGGAAACACTTGCTAAGGCAGAGGAGTTTATAAGGTCTCTCGGCAAGTAATATTGTTCGCTGGGACGAATAACATGAGCCTGGTTAATTTAGTTTTTGTATTTGTTTGGGATTCCAACATATTTCTTTTACCTTTGTTATAATGAAAACAGAAATAGAAAAAGGAGGCGAACAAAATGGCAAGTAATTATATTCGTTTCGATTGGACGATGAAACGCTTATTGCGTAATAAAGCTAATTTTGCCGTACTAGAAGGTTTTTTGACTACCCTTTTAGGGGAATCAATCCTTATTCAGAAATTATTGGAGAGTGAAAGTAATTAAGAAGATGAGTACGATAAATATAATCGTGTGGATTTACTTGCTAAAAATTCTAAAGGTGAGCTTATTTTAATAGAAGTTCAAAACAATAATGAATATGCTTATTTCCAACGTACGTTATTTGGAACATCTAAGTTGGTTCCGAATACATAAATCGTGGAGAAGGTTACGACAAAGTTCGTAAGGTGTATAGCGTTAATATCGTTTATTTCTCTTTAGGTAGCGGTAAAGATGTTGTATATCATGGTAAAACGGAATTTCGCGGAATTCATCAGGGGGATGTTTTAGAACTGATTTCATTCCAAAAACAAACTTTCAAAGTGGATACTGTCAGCCAACTTTATCCGGAATATTATATATTGAAAGTGAATGATTTCAATCAAGTAGCAAGAAGTCCGCTTGAAAAATGGATTTACTATCTGAATACAGGAGATATTTCCGATAACGCTACTGCACCGGGATTGAACGAGACACGCCAGCGATTAAATTTGGATCGGATGACAAAGGAAGAACTCAATGCTTATTATAGACATTTGGATAATATTGTTATTTTGAGAGATAATATATTTACAGAACGTGCGGAAGGACGTGCAGAGGGACGTGCCGAAGGGGAAAGAAATAAGCAAATTGAGATTGCGCGTAATTTAAAGAAGGCAGGGGTTTCAATAGATGTTATTTTACAATCTTCGGGATTGACAGTAGATGAAATAGAGAAGTTATAAAAGTATTACTAAAAGTAGAAATAAAAAAAGAAAAGGCGGGAATGCTCAAAAAGGGTATTTTTGCCTTTCCTATTTTGTTTTATATGCATATCCAAAAATGTCTAAACAACTCGTATTATCCGATGAAATGGACGATTTTAGACAAAATTGGAAGAATCGTAGCTAAAATAGGACACATACAATCTTGAATCTTCTATACATTTGTAGCGGAGAATGACGATAGGAAGTCATTCCTATTATTAAAAGGTAATCTTAATTATTAAACTTATGAGAAGCAAATTCCTATTTTTTTGTCTCTTCCTCTTTGGAATGTTGACAGCTTGTAAAGACACAAAATGGGTGGATGTTCCAGCTGGCACTCCTCCTGAAGGTTCAGTTGTTGGAAAACCGGGTGATAACGAAGAACCGGATGAACCGGACCAAACAGAAAAATCATTTATTAATTGTTCTTATATACGTGGTGATTTTTTTGAGATAAATCGAATTTCCGGAGCAAGTATGGGTGCTTGTAATGATTTGATTTATCTGACAGCTCGTCCTTATGCTGACGGTGATTTGACATTTGATCTGCCGGTGAATGACGCAGAACTTACAGGAGCATCATATATGTCTTCTTATGAAGGTCGTAATGGAGTGGTGAAATTTGATGGTGCCGGGAAAATGAATGGTGGAGATGGTTTACTTCATTCCCCGGATGGGGCTTACAAGAAGTTTACATTTGGTACTTATCTATATATAACTGAATGGGTAGATGGTGCTTATTTATTTAATAAGGTAAACAATAACTCTACCATTATATCTTTCCAACTTGGTGCAACTGAAGGAATTTTAAGATTTACTATTGGAAATTCTACGACAACTGTTGTCAATGATAATTTAAAGTCTGGTGCTTGGCATTATGTAGCGATAACTTATAGTGGAGGAAAGGCTAAATTATATGTAGACACTAATAATATTCCTACAGAATTTACAGGTTCTCTTCCTGCTGAAATTCCTAATACTCGTGCAGATTTCTTTCTTGGAGAGAAACTCAAAGGATATTTGGATGAGACATTCGTTAGCAGTTTGGAAGTAGGTACGTTGGGTAGGAATCCTATCTCTTTTGATACTGATATTTGGAATAATACAAAAACACTTGCTTATTGGAAATATGATGATTCTGCACAGCTCGGAAAAGATTCTCATACTTGGGTCATTCGTTTGGAACAAATACGTGCCACATTAAATGGACAAGTAGGAGACCGAAAACTACGTTTGGGTATCGCTGGTGGTGAATGGTTGAAGATGGTTAGTAATGAAACTGCACGCACTAACTTTGCTAATAATGTTAAGAATGTTTTGGATAAGTATAATATGGATGGGGTCGATCTTGACTTTGAATGGGCTTATTCCCCTAGTGAATTAACTAATTACAGCAAGGCCATAGTAAAACTGCGCGGCGTATTAGGAAAAAATGTGTTTTTTACGGTTTCTTTGCATCCGGTTTCTTATAAGATAACTTCTGAAGCAATTGCTGCTGTTGATTTTATCTCTTTCCAATGCTATGGACCTCAGGCGGCTCTTTTTTCTTTCGAACGTTTCAAATCAGACGGTCAAACTGCTGTTGAATATGGAATTCCTCAAAATAAATTGGTGATGGGAGTACCTTTTTATGGAACTACTGGAACAGCCGGTGAACAAGTTGCTTATTGTGATCTGATAAATAAAGGTAATCTTACTAACACTTCTGTGGATGAATGGATGTATAATGGAAAGAACTATACATTCAATAGTCAGAATACAATTCGCCAAAAAACACAGTATGTGTGTGAGAATGGTTTCGGTGGAATAATGAGTTGGGATTTGGCTACGGACGTAGATGTGACAAATGATAAGTCTTTGTTGAAAGTTGTGAAAGAAGAGTTTGATTACTATGCTAATCCTGCCGTAGAATAACAGTATAATCTAAATTAGTAAATATAATATTATGGAAAAAAAGAAGTTCGTGAAAAAACAGGGACGGGTTGTTCTTTTTCTGATACTCCTGTTATTGTTTCCTCTTGGTGCATTAGCACAACAAAAGATGATAAAAGGACAGGTCGTGGATGATAGTGGTGAGGCGATTATTGGTGCAACGGTCATGGTAAAAGGCAACACTGGAGGAACGATTACTGATATTGACGGTAATTTTTCAATTCAGGGAAAAGTTGGAAGTATACTTTCTATTACATACGTTGGATACGCTTCGATGCAAGTAAAGGTTACTAAATTGGAAGGAAATAAATATGTGATGAAAGAAGATGCCAAAGTATTGGATGAAGTGGTAGTTGTGGGTATGGATACACAAAAAAGAAATACGATTACAGCAGCTGTTGCTACGTTGAAAGATGATGCCATTGTCAATCGTCCTGTTACAGATGTCACAAGTGCCTTGCAGGGTAATATTGCAGGCTTAAATTTTGCTACGGACGCAGTGGGAGGTGGTGTCGGTGGTGAAACCGGTGCAGATATTAAATTTAGTATTCGTGGTATTGGTTCTATCAATGGTGGAGAGCCATACGTATTGGTAGATGGAGTAGAGCAGAGTATGCAGAATGTGAATCCTGCCGATATTGCTAGTATCAGTGTTTTGAAAGATGCTTCCGCTTCTGCTGTATATGGTGCACGTGCAGCTTATGGAGTAGTATTGGTTACCACAAAAAGTGGTAAAAAGGAGAGGGCTAGTGTCACCTATCGTGGAACAGTTGGTTTCAGTTCACCTATTAATATGCCAAAGATGATGAACTCGTTGGAATACGCTATGTATAATAATCAGCAATATGATAATGGTGGAGCGTCTTCCGGTTTACAGAGAATTCCGGATAAAACTATTGAAAAAATTAAAGGTTTTATGCAGAATCCTTATTCAGCAGAATTTCCGGGTATTGAGGCTAATACTTCCGGTGATGATTGGGCAGGAGCCTATTATAATCAGTATGGCAATACTGATTGGTTTGATTATTATTTTAAAGATAAGTCTATCCGTCATTCTCATAACTTAAGTGTACAGGGTGGTTCTGACAAGGTAAACTACTATATTGGTATGGGATATACTTATCAAGAGGGTTTGCTGGATCAAGTGCAGGATGATTTGAGTAAGTACAATTTGAATACCAAATTACAGATGAAGACCAATAATTGGTTACGATTTAATTTGAATAATAATATTACTTTGCAGATGATTAAACGTCCGATGGCGAATCAGACGATTCTATATAATAAGATTGGTAGCCATCGTCCTACTCAGGTTACTCAGTTGCCTGTTGATTCAGAATACAATTTGCCGAGCTGGAATGAAATGTTATATTTGAAAAATTCTCATTATCAGAGGAACCGTATTTCAGATGCATTGTCACTTTCTGCAACAGTAACTCCATTGGAGGGATGGGATATCACCGGAGAAATGAAAATCCGTTTTGATATAGAAAATAACGATCTGATAATGGAAAATAACCAGAAGTATGAAACTCCTGTGGGTACTTTTAAACCGGGTGATGCTACTAATCAAAGACAAGGATTTGCTTATCCTGGTATTAGCTGGAAGAATATGTATTTCGGATCTTATACTCGTGGGAGTATGTTCAATTATTACTTATCACCTAATGTTTCGAGTTCATATACTCATCAATGGGGAGATCACTTCTTCAAGGCAATGGCAGGCTACCAAATGGAATTAAAAGAAGATTCACAGGAATATATGTACAAAGATGGTATGCTGAGTAATGATATTTACTCATTTGACAACGCCAGTGGAAATGTAATAGCAGGTGAAGCCCGTTCACATTGGTCCACTATGGGATTTTATGCCCGTTTGAATTGGAACTACAATAATATTTATTTTTTGGAGTTCAGTGGACGTTATGATGGTTCTTCCCGTTTTGCTGCGGGGCATCGTTGGGGATTCTTCCCATCATTCTCTGCCGGTTATGATATTGCTCGCACGCCTTATTTCCAAAAAATGGCACTGCCTGTATCTCAGTTGAAGGTACGTGTTTCTTATGGTCGTTTAGGAAACCAAAATGGAGCGGGCTTATATGATTATATCGCTCAGATGCCCTTAGATGCACAGGGTACTAATGCTTGGTTATTACCGGGTATCTCTTCTTCCACAGCTTCCAAAGGTACGATTGCACAAACTCCGAAAATGATTAGTCCTTATATTACTTGGGAGAAAGTGGATAATGCTAACTTAGGTTTTGATTTGATGTTGTTTAAGAACCGTTTGTCAATTACTGCTGATTTATATCAACGTACAACACGTGACATGATTGGTCCGGCAGAATCAATACCAAGTATCAGTGGTATCGCTTCGGAAGATCGTGCAAAAGTGAATAATGCAACTTTGCGTAATCGTGGATGGGAACTTTCTGTCAGTTGGAATGATAAATTGAAATGTGGTTTCAGTTATGGAGTTGGTTTCAACGTTTTTAACTATAAGGCTGTAGTGACCAAATACAATAATCCGGAAGGTATTATTTATAATAACCATACAGGATTGGCTGCTAATAAAGGTTATTATGAAGGTATGGATCTCGGTGAAATTTGGGGATATCGTGCTGATGATCTCTTTTTGTCGAATCGTGAAATTGATGATTATCTGAGAAAAGTTGATCTGACAGCGTTCAAATCAAATGATCTTTGGCGTCGTGGTGACTTGAAATATATAGATACTAATGGTGACGGTAGAGTAGATGGTGGTAAAGGTACTTTGTCAGACCACGGAGATCTGCAGGTTATTGGAAATACTACTCCTAAATATTCTTTCGGTATTAATTTGAATCTTGGATATAAGGGTTTCGAAGTATCTACCTTGTTACAAGGTGTGGCAAAAAGAGATTTCCCGATTGCTGGAAGTAACTATATGTTTGGTGGAAATAACTATAACTTTAAAGAACATCTTGATTATTTCAGTACAGAGAACCCAAATGGATATTTGCCTCGTTTGACTGGTTGGAAAGATGATAAGGATTTTTTAGTGAATACTGGATACAATACGACACGTTATTTGTTAAATGCTGCTTATATGCGTATGAAAAATTTAACAGTGGCTTATACATTTAATAAAAAACAGTTGAAACATATTGGTATCAGCAATCTAAAAGTGTATGTAACTTGCGACAACTTGTTTACTATAACAAAGTTGCCGAAACAGTTTGATCCTGAAACACTGAACCAGGTAAATATGTCGGCGGGTGGTGATGCTAAGAATACGGCTCCGGGTTTAACTTGTAAGCGTCTCCGCGATTCTATATAGTGTATTAAAATAAAAAGGCTAATGATCCC
>OAVJ01000165.1_pt1 | contig 55406 bp, 58 predicted proteins | sample 1516901 | NCBI WGS metagenome assembly OAVJ01 (sample SAMEA2580073, study PRJEB22360) | human gut metagenome | biome: human gut; feature: human-associated habitat; material: faeces | place: Denmark | collected 2008/2010 | reverse complement strand
AAGCTTAGTGTCTATTTAATTATTGTATTTATAATCATAGGCTTGTACTTTTGGTATTGCGTTTTATAAATTATATGGTATAATAAAAATAAAAAAGAGTTAGTTAAAGCTAACTATATGGAAAGGACAAAATACAGATGAAAGCTGATTATAAAAATTGGGTACCGAAATATATGGTAAACGCACTTATTGCAGGCACAATTGTTTTTGCGGTTTTATTTGTAATTTTTGGTGTAATCGGGTTAGGACTTAGCGGAGTGTTAAGGTGGATAATATTCGCTGCGCTGCTGATTGCCTTGATTGGCATAGGTATGTTCTTAAAATGGAGTGTTATGGCTTACAAAGCATTTTCGTATGACGGAACCCGCCAACTTTCAAAGCAGATTATTGAGGGAACTGCAAATTACATAAATATACCAAACGGCGGTAAATGCCTTGATGTCGGCTGCGGCAGCGGTGCGTTGACAATTGCGTGCGCAAAAAGAAATCCTAAAGCCGAAATTGTCGGTCTTGACCGATGGGGAAAGGAGTATTCTAATTTCAGCAATATGTTGTGCTGTAAAAACGCAAAAGCAGAGGGTGTAAGCAATGTGAAATTTGTAAAAGGTGATGCCTGCAAACTTGATTTTTCCGATGAAACTTTTGATGCGGTTACAAGTAATTATGTTTATCACAATATTACCGGCGCAGATAAACAGGAATTGTTGCTTGAAACATTGCGAGTGCTTAAGAAAGGCGGCACATTTGCAATTCACGACTTAATGTCAAAGGCAAGATACGGTGATATGGAAAAATTCAAGCAAAAACTGCTTGATATGGGATATGAAAAAGTAGAATTGATTGATACTACAAACGGTATGTTTATGACAAAAAAAGAGGCAAAATATTTACAACTTTGCGGTTCAACCTTGCTTGTAGGTAAGAAATAAATTTTAAAAAATATTAAATTATGGCTTAGCGGAGTGTCTATATGTTTGCCGTAAAAGATTACGGTGTAGGTATTAGTGAAGAAGATTTGCCGAGGGGGGCAGAAGAATTTTATATGGTTGATAAATCAAGAGCAAGAAAACAGGGCGGTGCCGGAATGGGACTTGGATGATCAGTTTTGTTATGGACGATGAGTCGCATATGATATTTAATTTAAATATAAGCTCTGTAAATTCAAAAGCGCTGTTTAATAAAAACGACAATATCAGCGACAGTTTTGTTAAAGGGCTCGGAAAGTATTTTGACGCAAAAAATATAAATGCTGATTTTTACGATAATGTTGACTTTAACGAACTGTTTTTAGATTATTCGTTTGACAATGATATTGATGCCGAATGTTTGGTAAGTTTTAATACAAATTGTTCCGAAATCAGCATTGTTTTTAAATTTGGAAATTACCGAGATGAATCAGAAGAAATAGCGGAGTAAAATATACAAATACGGTATTTATTTTATCATATTTTGTATTTTATCTTTTTTAAGCGGATTTAACGCTAACAGTCAGTTAAAGTTTTTGCTTTGACTGTTTTGCTTTGACTGACTGTTTTGCTATTAATTGCAAAACTATACATAATTAAAGGCAAGATGTTCATTTGCTGAATATAAGAACAAAGGGTATCAATACTGTTTTGTATTGATACCCTTTGTTGTTTGGTGCGGGTGACAGGACTTGAACCTGCACACCGGTAAGCACAAGAACCTAAATCTTGCGTGTCTGCCAATTCCACCACACCCGCATAGGTGTTCTTAATTTTTACACGGCATAGCAAACCGAGGCGGAGCTAATCGCTTAATCCGCAATGAGATTATTATAACAGATTTGTTTTTAAAAATCAAGAGAATTTTAAATTTCATTTTGCACGAATTTCGTACGAAAAAGTATGTGACAGGTTTTAAGGTGAATATAATGCTTTTTGCTATAAGTATATCTATAAAATTTTTGAAATCAATATCTTAGTATTGACAATATACCATACGGGGGTATATAATAAATATACCCTTATGGGGTATGAAAGTATAAAGGACTGATTTTATGGCATGTGAAAATTGTCACAGTAATAAAACAAAGCAAAGAAGCGAGAAAGAGTACAAGGCTCTCATCAATCGTCTTAACCGCATAGAGGGGCAGATAAGGGGTATTAAAGGTATGCTTGAGAAAAATGCCTATTGCACCGATATTATGGTTCAGGTTTCTGCCGTTAATGCGGCGCTCAATTCATTTAATAAAGAGCTGCTTGCAAATCATATCAAAACCTGTGTGGCGGAGGATATTCGCAACGGTAAAGACGAAACAATTGACGACCTTGTCGCAACCTTGCAAAAGCTTATGAGGTAGGTGCTTTTGATGAAAAAATTTAATGTTACGGGAATGAGTTGTGCTGCTTGCAGTTCCCGTGTTGAAAAAGCGGTTTCAAAGGTTGAGGGCGTACAGTCCTGCTCGGTAAGCCTGCTTACAAATTCTATGGGAGTAGAGGGCAGTGCAAGTGAAGAGAGCATAATCGCAGCCGTTGAAAAGGCGGGTTACGGTGCGAGTGTGGCAGGCGCAGAGAAAAAACAGTCTGCCGAAGCCGATCAATTGAAAGATAAAGACACGCCTGTACTTATGCACAGACTGATTGCCTCTGTCGGCTTTCTTGTCATGCTGATGTATATTTCAATGGGGCATATGATGTGGGGCTGGCCGTTGCCTGCGTTTTTTGCGGACAATCATATCGCAATGGGACTTGCGCAGCTTTTGCTCTGCGTTATAATAATGGTTATAAACCAGAAATTTTTTATAAGCGGATTTAAAGGTCTGATTCACCGTTCACCGAATATGGACACGCTTGTTGCCCTCGGCTCGGGTGCATCGTTTGTGTACAGTGTATATGCACTTTTTGCTATGACCGATGCACAGGTAAAAGGCAATGCTGAACTTGTTATGAGTTATATGCACGAGTTCTATTTTGAATCGGCGGCAATGATTCTTACGCTGATTACGGTGGGAAAAATGCTTGAGGCTCACTCAAAAGGTAAGACGACAAATGCGCTCAAGGCACTTTTGAACCTTGCACCTAAAAAAGCAACCTTGTTGATTGACGGCAAAGAAACCGAAGTAACTGTTGATAAGGTGAAAAAAGGCGATGTATTCGTTGTTCGTCCGGGCGAGAGTATTCCTGTTGACGCAGAGATTACAGACGGCAGTACAGCTGTTGATGAGTCGGCGCTTACAGGCGAGAGTATTCCCGTTGATAAAACAGTAGGTGACAGCGTGTCGGCAGGTACTATCAATAAATCAGGCTTTATTAAATGCAGTGCAACGGCTGTAGGAGAAGACACTGCGCTTTCTCAAATTATTAAAATGGTAAGCGACGCTGCGGCAACCAAAGCTCCCGTAGCTAAAATTGCCGATAAGGTTTCGGGTGTATTCGTTCCTGCAGTAATCGTGATAGCCCTTATTACCATTGCGGTTTGGCTTTTGTGCGGTCAGACTGTAGGTTATGCGCTTGCAAGAGGTATATCGGTTCTTGTAATCAGTTGCCCGTGCGCACTCGGACTTGCCACACCTGTTGCTATTATGGTCGGCAACGGAATGGGCGCAAGAAAAGGTATTCTCTTTAAAACCGCAGCATCTCTTGAAGAGACAGGCAAAACTCAAATTGCCGTACTTGACAAGACGGGTACTATCACTAAGGGCGAACCAAAGGTTACAGATATTATTCCGTTTGAAATCACAGAAAATGAACTTTTAAAATATGCATATTCAATCGAAGCAAAAAGCGAACATCCGCTTGCAAAAGCGATAATCGTAAAAGCGGAGGAACTTTCTTTAAATCCGTATGAAGTTACAGATTTTAAGGCTGAATCGGGTAACGGATTGTCTGCCGAATACAACGGTAAAAAGATTATCGGCGGCAGTAAGAAATATATTTCTTCACTTATCGGTATTTCAAACGATATATTAAGCAAAGCCGACAAACTTTCCGAAGAGGGCAAAACACCGCTGTTCTTTATGCTCGATAACAAGCTTTTGGGAATAATAGCCGTTGCCGATGTAATAAAAGAGGAAAGTCCGCAGGCTATTAAACAATTACAAAATATGGGCATTAAGGTTGTAATGCTCACGGGCGATAATGAGAGAACAGCTAAGGCTGTAGGAAAACTTGCAGGTGTTGACGAAGTAATTGCAGGCGTTATGCCTGACGGTAAAGAAAAAGTTGTTGCCGAACTCAAAAAGCAGGGCAAGGTTCTTATGGTCGGCGACGGTATAAATGACGCACCTGCGCTTACAAGAGCGGATATAGGTATGGCAATCGGTTCGGGTACGGACATTGCAATAGACGCAGCCGATGTTGTTTTTATGAAGAGCAAACTTACGGATGTTTCCGCAGCGGTAAGACTTAGCCGCAAAACATTGAGAAATATCCACGAAAATCTTTTCTGGGCATTTATCTATAATATTATCGGTATTCCGCTTGCGGCAGGCGTTTGGATTCCGTTGCTCGGCTGGCAGCTTAATCCGATGTTCGGTGCAGCGGCAATGAGCCTGTCAAGTTTCTGCGTTGTAACCAATGCTCTAAGGCTGAATTTCTTTGACATTACAAATCCAAAGAAAGACAGAAAAATAAAATATAAATTAAAAAAGGATGATAATGCTATGACAAAGACAATGAAAATTGACGGTATGATGTGTTCACACTGCGAGGGCAGAGTAAAACAAAGTCTTGAGGGACTTGCACAGGTAAGTCAGGCAGAAGTAAGCCACGAAAAAGGCACAGCTGTTGTAACACTTACCGCAGAAGTTTCAAACGATGTACTCAAGAAAACTGTCGAAGACCAGGGATACAATGTAATTTCAATTTCATAATTTTATTTGCAGATGTCGATTTAAACGGCATCTGCAAATTTTTTGCAAAAAATTTAAAAAAACTATTGACTTAAAGTCAGCTTTAACAGTTATAATATCTTTATAAAATTTACAGGAGATGTTATTATGTATATTGAAAAAATTAATTCACCTCAAGATGTAAAAGCACTCAATACGGAAGAAATGAAACAGCTTGCACAGGAAATGCGTACAGTCCTCATAAAAAAGCTAAGTATCCACGGCGGACACTTCGGCCCTAACCTCGGTATGGCAGAGGCTATTATAGCATTGCATTATGTGTTTAATTCACCTGTTGACAAGTTTGTCTTTGATGTATCGCATCAGAGTTACTGCCACAAAATTCTTACAGGCAGAAAAGACGCATTCATTTTTGAAGATAAGTATGACGATGTTTCAGGCTATGCAAATCCTGACGAAAGCGAGCACGATTTTTTTAATATCGGTCACACCTCAACATCTGTCAGCCTTGCGTCGGGTCTTGCAAAGGCAAGAGATTTAAACGGCGGCAAGGAAAATGTAATTGCCGTAATCGGCGATGGTTCGTTAAGCGGCGGTGAGGCTCTTGAGGGCCTTGATTATGCAGGCGAGTTTGACGGCAACTTTATTATTGTTGTAAACGATAACGATATGTCTATCGCCGAAAATCACGGCGGACTTTATAAAAATCTCAAACTTTTAAGAGATACGGACGGTAAAGCCGAATGTAACCTCTTTAAGGCAATGGGACTTGACTATGTATTTGTCAAGGACGGCAACGATATTGAACAGCTTATTTCAGCTTTTGAAAGCGTAAAAGACATTGACCACCCTGTAGTCGTTCATATTTGCACACAAAAGGGTAAGGGTTATGCTCCTGCCGAAAAGGACAAAGAGAATTGGCACTGGTGTATGCCGTTTGACATTGAAACAGGCAGATCTAAATTTGAATTTGACGGCGAAAGCTATGACGATATTACGGTAAATTATCTTCTTGATAAGATGAAGAACGATAAGAGCGTTGCTGTTATTACTTCGGGCACACCTACAGTTGCAGGCTTTACAAAGGACAAGCGTGACATTGCAGGCAAGCAGTTTATTGATGTAGGTATTGCCGAGGAGCACGCAGTAGCTCTTGCTTCGGGTATGGCAAAAAACGGCGCTAAACCTGTTTACGGTGTTTACAGTTCTTTTATACAGAGAACATATGACCAGATTTCACAGGATTTATGTATTAATTCAAACCCTGTTACAATTATTGTTTTTGCTGCGACAGTATTTGGTATGAACGATGTAACTCACCTCGGTATCTACGATATTGCAATGCTTTCAAATATTCCGAACCTTGTATATCTTGCACCTACTTGCAAGGAAGAATATCTTGCTATGGTTGAATGGAGTATGTCGCAGAGAAAGTACCCTGTTGCAATCAGAGTACCGGGCAACGGAGTTGTTTCAAATCCGAATTACAAACCGATTGACTTTGACAACCTTAACAAATACAGCGTCACAAAAGAAGGCGGCAAGGTTGCAATTCTCGGACTCGGCACATTCTATCAGCTCGGTGAAAGTGTTGCCGATGAAATTAAAAAGCAGTACGGTATTGACGCTACCGTTGTAAATCCTGTTTACATTACAGGTACAGACGAAGTCTTGCTTACAGAACTTGCAAAAACTCACGATGTTGTAATTACACTTGAGGACGGTATTCTTAACGGCGGTTTCGGCGAAAAAATTGCAAGATTTTACGGTAAATCGGATGTCAAAGTATTTAACTACGGCTTAAAGAAAGAGTTTCTCGACAGATATGACTATAATGAAGTTCTTGCCGAAAATCATCTCACCAAAGAGCAGATTTGCGAGGATATTAAAGATTTTATCTGATTTAAGTTGACAATTGCAATCAAATAGTATTAAAATATTAGGGCAGAGTTTTTCTGCCCTGATTTTTATTTTAGGAGTTTTTATGAATTTAACCTACGAACAAAACAAACGCTATTCAAGACAGCTTGTAATGAAAGAGATAGGAGAGAGCGGACAGAAAAAGTTGCTTTCTTCAAGCGTACTTGTAATCGGTGCGGGCGGTCTTGGCTCACCTGCGCTTATGTATCTTGCAAGCGCAGGAGTAGGCACAATTGGCATTGCAGACGCCGACGAAGTTGATGTGTCTAATCTGCAAAGACAGGTTATACATAACTGTGCCGATATAGGCAAAGCAAAAGTTGAATCGGCTAAGGAAAAAATAAATAAGTTGAATCCCGATGTTAATGTCAAAACCTACAAAACATATGTGAACAGTGAAAATATAGCCGCGCTTATCTCTGATTATGATTTTGTGCTTGATTGCACCGATAATTTCGGCAGTAAGTTTTTGATTAACGATTACTGCGTAAAGGCGGAAAAGCCGTTTTGTCATGCAGGCGTTGTCGGTTTTGAAGGTCAGCTTATGACATATATTCCGCACAAATCCCCGTGCTACCGATGTGTTTTTGAAGAAGAACCGAAAGCGGGCGATGTACCTCTTCCAAAGGAGGTAGGAGTTATAAGTGCGGCTTGCGGAGTAACAGGCAGTTTGCAGGCAATGGAGGCAATAAAGTTTTTACTCTCAAAGGGTGAACTTTTATGCGGTTATATGCTTATTTACAATGCTTTAAATGCGACTTTCCGCAAAATAAAACTCCCAAAACAAAACCCGAATTGCAAGGCTTGCGCAAAGCAGGCATAATAAAAATATAGGAGAAATTATGAATATCAGAGAATACCTTAAAAAGAGCAAGCTGATTGCAGACGGCTCTTTCGGCACATACTATTCCCAAAAATATAAAACGGTCGATATTCCCGAATATGCAAATATTACCGCTTCGCAGAGAATATCGGAAATTCATACCGAGTATATAAACAGCGGTGCAAAACTTATCAGAACCAACACTTTTGCGAGCAATACATACTCTCTTGACTGCTCAATCGAACAGGTTAAGGAAAATATAAAAGCGGCTTACAAAATTGCAAAAGAAGCGGTTGAGCAGAGCGGAAAAGAAATATTTATCGCAGGCAATATCGGTCCTCTTCCCGCAGTTTTTCAGCCTGATTTTGAGGCTGTGGAAGAAGAATACTATCAGATTGCGAAAACTTTTATAGATGAGGGCGCAGATATTTTATGTTTTGAAACCTTTACACAGTCCGAACATATTATGCCTGCAATAAAGAGAATTAAAGAGGAATGTAATCCGTTTATAATTGTGCAGTTCTGCGTGAATCAGTACGGTTACAGTGAGGCGGGCGAAAGTGCGGAAAGGCTTGTTAGCGAAACTGCATTTTCAAAATGCGTTGACGCCGTAGGTCTTAACTGCGGTGTAGGTCCTGCCCATATGCAGCAGATATTGTCAAGAATTAATCTTAACAACAATTGTTTTGTCACGGCTATGCCAAATGCCGGTTATCCTTTACTTGTGCGCAACCGTGTAAAATATGCTGATAATCCGATATATTTTGCGTCTAAGGTAAATGATATGGCTTTGCTCGGAGCGGATATTATCGGCGGTTGCTGTGGTACAACACCTGATTACATAAGAGAAGTTGCAAAAACCGTTGACCTTACACCTACCGTAAAATCGGATGAAACTTCCGCAAACAACGAAAACGAAAAGCCTGTTATAAAAAAGAGCTTTTTCAGAAATGCCGACGGTACAATTAAAGATAAAAAACTTATTGCGGTAGAACTTGCTCCGCCTTTCGGCGCAGATGATAAAAAACTGCTTGAGGCAGCACATATGCTCAAAGGTCTTGGAGTAGATGTACTTACATTTCCCGATTCTCCTTCGGGCAGAACAAGAATCGACTCTGTGCTTATGGCGCAGAAAGTCAAGAATGTAACGGATTTTGAAGTTATGCCGCACATCTGTTGCCGTGACAAAAACGCCATTGCCATGCGCTCAACTTTCCTTGGCGCAAGTATAAACGGCATTAATAATTTTCTTATCATAACAGGTGACCCTATCCCCGTTATGGCAAGACAAGTAGTAAAGTCTGTGTTTAATTTCGACTCCGTGGGTCTTATGCGCATTGCCGATGAAATGAACAGCGAGGCATTAAAAGACAGTCCGCTCACTTACGGCGGCGCTATAAATCAGAGCAGACGAAGAATAGAATCGGAAATTAAGCGTGTGCAAAAGAAAATGGAGGCAGGCGCAGAATTTTTCCTTACTCAACCTGTATTTACTGCAGAAGATGCCGAGCGTTTGCGCAGAGTAAAAGAAGAAACGGGCGCAAGAATTTTGTGCGGAATTATGCCGTTAGTCAGCCGAAAAAATGCTCTGTTTATGAAAAACGAAATTTCGGGAGTTAATGTTACGGATGAAGTTATTGAGCGTTATCCCGAAAATGCCGACCGTGAAGACGGCGAAAATGTAGGTGTTGAACTTGCAAAAGAAATGATTGCGGCTACAAGAGATTTTGCGGACGGTTATTATTTTTCTTTCCCGTTTAACCGAACATATTTGCTTAAGAGAATTATACAGGAACTCTAAGATAAAATTTATGTAAAACCCTATAAATTTCTTGACAAAATATTAGTTTTGGTTTATTATAAATTTGTTGTAAGAGTATATCTTACTTAATTTAGCGTGAAAAAGATTTCTGTTTTCATGCAAATATATGACCACTTGCATATGTAAGTTAAGCCCATACGGACAGGCGGGTCAGCTGCCGAGCGTGGCGCAAGCCACATTATTGATTGAGTTAAAAGCTCAAATTTTATAAGTCGATTACTTATCATCAGTGCAACAGCACATCACTTGTGAAACGGTCAATAAGAGCAGAACGGTATATTTGCTACATTAGCTCTGAAAACGGAATTCTTCTATTAACTGTCAGCATAAGCTACAGAAAATAAATCATATATCCGTTAATCAAACAGGTGGTGCATTGTGCCGCCTGTTTTTTGTTGCATTATTTTTGATAAGCCGAAAGGGTAATGTAAATGGATATAAACACACAAAAGAAAGCCCCCTTGTATGAGGCTCTGCAAAAATTTCGCAAACAAAGGGTAGTGCCCTTTGATGTGCCGGGACATAAAAGAGGAAGAGGAAATCACGAACTCGTTGAACTTCTCGGCGAAAAATGCGTAGGTCTTGATGTAAATTCAATGAAGCCGCTTGATAATCTCTGTCACCCCGTATCGGTAATTTTGGAGGCGGAACAGCTTGCGGCGGATGCATTCGGCGCAGGTCATGCATTTTTTATGGTCGGAGGTACAACTTCCGCAGTGCAGAGTATGATTTGGTCTGTATGCAAAGCAGGCGATAAAATTATTTTGCCGAGAAATGTGCACAAAAGTGTTATTAATGCTCTTGTGCTCTGCGGTGCGGTGCCTGCATATGTAAATCCCGATGTTGACAAAAAAATCGGAATAGCGCTCGGTATGGAACTTTCTCAGGTTGAAAACGCAATCAAAGAAAATCCCGATGCCGTTGCTATTCTTGTAAATAATCCGACCTACTACGGTATTGCGTCCGATTTAAAAGCAATTGTAAAACTTGCGCATGCTCACGGTATGAAAGTGCTTGCAGACGAGGCTCACGGCACACATTTCTATTTCGGTGAAGATTTGCCTGTATCGGCTATGGCGGCAGGTGCAGATATTGCGGCGGTGTCTATGCATAAATCCGGCGGAAGTCTTACGCAAAGCTCATTGCTGCTTACAAACAAAAATGTACGATGGGAGTATGTGGCTCAAATTATAAATCTTACTCAAACCACAAGTGCAAGCTATCTGCTTATGTCAAGTCTTGATATTTCAAGAAGAAACCTTGCCTTGAGAGGAAAAGAGTCGTTCGGTAAAGTTATGAAAATGGCTGAATATGCCCGAAATGAGATAAACGAAATCGGCGGTTACTACGCTTACGGCAGAGAGCTTAACAATGGCAGCAGCGTGTTTGATTACGATGTAACCAAACTTTCAGTTTACACAAGAGATATAGGGCTTGCCGGAATTGAAGTTTACGACTTACTGCGTGACGAATACGATATTCAGATAGAATTCGGCGATATAGGCAACATACTTGCCTATATTTCAATCGGCGACAGAATACAGGACATTGAAAGACTTGTAGGTGCGCTTGCCGATATTAAAAGGCTTTATTCAAAGGACAATGCAAAAATGCTTAGTATGGAGTACATTCCGCCTATTGTATCGGCAACACCGAGAGATGCGTTTTATGCAGACAAAGAAATGCTGCCGATTGAACAGACGGCAGGAAGAATTTGCAGTGAATTTGTTATGTGCTATCCGCCCGGAATACCGATTCTTTCCCCGGGTGAAATGATTACAGATGAAATTATAGAGTATATTAATTACGCAAAAGCAAAAGGCTGCTCAATGCAGGGTACGGAAGACCCGTATATTGAAAAACTTAATGTATTGAAATAAAGTTTTTTAAGGTTACTAATAATGCGTTTTGTAAAAAACAAACCAAAGGAGTGTTTATATGGAATTTTGGTTTTCTGAAAGACATACCGATAATGTTGAGCTTTCTATAAGAGTTGAAAAACAGCTATTCAGCGGTCAGAGTGATTTTCAGCGAATTGATGTTTTTGATTCTGTGGAGTTTGGCAGATTTCTTACTTCAGACGGTAATGTGATTTTCAGTGAGAAAGACGAGTTCACCTACGACGAGATGATTGTTCATGTGCCTATGGCGGTTCATCCGAATGTAAAAAAGGTGCTTGTAATCGGCGGCGGCGACGGCGGTGTTGCCAGAGAGCTTTCACATTATGAAGAGATTGAAGTTATAGATGTTGTTGAGCCTGACGAGATGTTTGTTGAGGTGTGCAAGGAATATTTCCCCGACAACTCAAAGGGCCTTGAAGATAAAAGAGTAAATATATATTATCAGGACGGTTTAAGGTTTTTAAGAACAAGTCATAACGAATATGATTTAATTATAAATGACGCTACAGACCCGTTCGGACACACCGAGGGACTTTTTACAAAAGAGTTTTACGGCAGCTGCTACAAGGCACTTAAAGATGACGGAATTATGGTATATCAGCACGGCAGTCCGTTCTATGATGAGGACGAGGGTGCTTGTAAGGCTATGCACAAGAGAGTGTACAATTCATTTCCGATAAGCCGTGTGTATCAGGCACATATTCCTACCTGTGCCGCAGGTTATTGGCTGTTTGGCTTTGCATCTAAAAAGTATCATCCGCTCAAAGACCTTGACGCTAAAAGATGGAACAAGCGTGGCATAAAAACTTGGTACTATACGACCAATCTTCATCGAGGTGCATTTATGCTACCGAAATATGTTGAAGATTTACTTGCAGAAGAAGAAAAATAATTTTATATATTGGAGGAAAACAAAATGAGCAGACTTTTAATTATCGGTTGTGGCGGTGTTGCAGGTGTTGCAATTCACAAGTGTTGTCAGAACAGCGATGTTTTTACAGAAATTTGCATTGCAAGCAGGACGAAATCAAAGTGCGACGCTATAAAAGCGAAACTTGAAAACACAACAAAAACGGTTATTACAACCGCACAGGTAAATGCCGACAGTAAGGATGAACTTGTGGCTCTTATTAATTCATACAAGCCCGATGCGGTATTAAACCTCGCACTTCCGTATCAGGATTTAACAATTATGGACGCCTGCCTTGAAACCAAAACAGACTACATTGATACGGCAAACTATGAACCGGAGGACACAACAGACCCCGAATGGAAAGCTGTTTATGAAAAACGCTGCAAAGACCTTGGCTTTACCGCTTACTTTGATTATTCGTGGCAGTGGGCATACAAAGAAAAGTTTGAAAAAGCAGGTATCACAGCACTTTTGGGTACAGGCTTTGACCCGGGTGTTACAAGCGTATTTACAGCATATGCGCTCAAGCATTATTTTGATGAAATCCATTATATAGATATTCTCGACTGCAACGGCGGCGACCACGGCTATCCGTTTGCAACAAACTTTAACCCTGAAATCAATCTTCGTGAGGTATCCGCAAACGGCTCGTATTGGGAAGACGGCAAGTGGATTGAAACCAAACCTATGGAGATTAAGAGAGTGTATAACTTTGACGGTGTGGGCGATAAGGATATGTACCTGCTTCACCACGAGGAAATCGAGTCACTCGCAAAGAATATTCCGAATGTAAAGCGTATTCGCTTCTTTATGACATTCGGACAGAGCTACCTTACACATATGCAGTGCCTTGAGAATGTCGGTATGCTTTCTACCGAGCCTGTTATGTATGAGGGCAGAGAAATTGTACCGATTCAGTTCTTAAAGGCTCTTTTGCCTGACCCTGCATCTCTCGGCCCACGCACTAAGGGCAAGACAAATATCGGCTGTATCTTTACAGGCGTTAAGGACGGCAAAGAAAAGACAATTTACATCTACAATATGTGCGACCATCAGGAGTGCTATAAAGAGGTCGGCTCGCAAGCAGTATCATACACAACAGGTGTGCCGGCTATGATCGGTGCGTCGCTTGTTCTTAGCGGTCAGTGGAAAAAACCTGGTGTTTATAATGTAGAGGAGTTTGACCCCGATCCGTATATGGAGGCACTTAATAAATTCGGTCTTCCTTGGGTTGTTGACGAAAATCCCGTAACAGTTGAGTAAGCCGATGAAATTTACAGAATTAAAAACACCTTGCTATGTTATAGATGAGCAAAAGCTGATAAAAAACCTTGAAATATTAAAAAGCGTTCAAGACAGAACAGGCTGTAAAATCCTGCTTGCTCAAAAGGCTTTTTCGGCATTTTGCGTGTATCCGATTATGAGCAAATACCTGTCGGGAACAACCGCAAGCGGGCTTTATGAGGCTAAACTCGGTCACGAATGTTTCGGCAAAGAAACGCACATTTTCGCACCTGCTTTTAAGGAGAATGATTTTGAAGAGATTTTAAAAATCTGCGGTCATATTGTTTTCAACTCATTTTCTCAACTTGAAAAATACAGGGATAAATGGCAAAATGCAGATGTAAGCGTAGGCATACGACTTAACCCCGAATTTTCCACACAAGAGGGACACGAAATCTATGACCCGTGCGCTTACGGTTCAAGACTTGGGGTTACAAAGGCAAATTTCAGAGAAGATTTGCTTGACGGAGTTGAAGGCTTTCACTTTCACACATTGTGCGAGCAAAATTCAGATGATTTGGTGTCTACTTTTAAGGCAGTTGAAGAAAAGTTCGGCAAGTATTTTTATAACGCAAAATGGCTCAACTTTGGCGGGGGACATCATATTACACGAGATGATTACGATACAGAGGCGCTTTTTGACCTTATAAAGTATGTTCAAAATAAATACGATGTTGAAGTTTATCTTGAACCAGGTGAGGCAGCGGCACTGAATGCAGGCTATCTTATTACAGAGGTTATGGACATTGTTCACAACGGACTTGATATTCTGATTCTTGACGCATCTGCCGCCTGTCATATGCCTGATGTTCTTGAAATGCCGTACAGGCCGCCGCTCAAAAACAGCGGTAAGTCTAATGAAAAAGCGTTTACTTATCGTTTGTCATCTTGTACCTGCCTTGCAGGCGATGTAATCGGCGATTACAGCTTTGACAGCGAAGTTAAAATCGGTGACAGATTGATTTTTGAGGATATGGCGATTTACTCAATGGTAAAGAACAATACATTTAATGGTATGCCGCTGCCGTCAATTGTGCTTATGCATAATGAAGATAACTGCGAGGTTATAAAAGAATTTTCGTACAACGATTTTAAAGAGAGGCTTTCATAAATGAGCTTTGAGTATATAAAAAACAAATTTCCGACTGACGATGGCTTTTTTATGCCTGCTGAATTTTCAAAACATTCCGCCACTGTTATGATTTGGCCCGAAAGACCCGGAAGTTGGTGCTATGAGGCAAAATTTGCCGAAAAGGTTTTTGCGGAAATTATAGGAAAAATTGCGGAGTTTGAAAAGGTATTTGTGCTTGCAAGCGACAAAAAATTTGCTCACGCAAAGGCTTGCCTTGAAGGTGTTAAAAATGCGGAAGTTTTGAATATAAATTCCGATGATGCATGGGCAAGGGATACCGCCCCGACTTTTGTTGTAAACAATAACGGCGAAATTCGTGCCATCGACTGGCAATTCAACGCATGGGGCGGCGAATATGACGGTCTGTATGCAAATTGGGAGAATGACGATAAAATTCCATATGAACTTTGCAAAACGCTTGGCGTTCCGTTGTATGACGCACATCCGTTTGTGCTTGAGGGCGGCTCAATTCATACTGACGGAGAGGGCACGCTCATTACAACAGAAGAATGTCTGTTAAGCAAAGGCAGAAATCCGCAGCTGACAAAAGCCGAGATTGAAGAAAAGCTAAATAAATACCTCGGTATAAATAAAACAATCTGGTTGCCAAAGGGTATTTATAATGACGAAACCAACGGTCATATAGATAACATATGCGCATTTGTCGCTCCCGCCGAGGTTGTACTTGCGTGGTGTGATGATGAAAATGACCCGCAATATGCAATATCAAAAGCGTGCCTTGATATTCTTGAAAATTCAACCGACAATAAAGGAAGAAAGATTAAGGTCCATAAACTGCCAGTTCCGAAAATTCCCGTGACAGTTACCGAAAACGATATAAAAGGATATATATTCGAGGACGGAGAGGACACAAGAGAAGTCGGAGAAAGGCTTGCGGCATCGTATGTTAATTTTTATTTTTGCAACGACGCTGTGATTTTGCCTCAATTCGGCGGTGAAAATGCCGAAAGCGACAGAGTTGCCGCAGAAATTCTTGAAAGAGTTTGCAAGGACAGAAAAATTATTCCGATTTATGCAAGAGATATTATTGTCGGCGGAGGCAATATTCATTGCATTACACAACAAATTCCGTTTGCCGATAAGGGAGGTAAAATATGAGAAAAGTTAAGGTATCGGCGGTTCAGATGAAATGTACAACCGATGTTTGGGAGAATATAGCAAATGCCGAAAAATTTGTGCGACAGGCAAAAAAAGACGGCGCAAATATTGTTTTACTCCCCGAACTGTTTGAAAGACAGTATTTTTGTCAGGAAAGACGATATGACTACTACAATTTTGCTAAGCCTACCCTTGAAAACGATGCTGTAAAACATTTTGCAAAACTTGCGAAAGAACTTGAAATTGTTATTCCTGTCAGCTTTTACGAGCGTGATGGAAACCGCCTTTTCAACAGTGTTGCGGTAATTGATGCTGACGGTGAAATTCTCGGTGTGTACCGCAAAACCCACATTCCCGACGACCATTATTATCAGGAAAAATTTTACTTTATTCCTGGTGATACAGGGTTCAAAACTTTTAAAACTAATTTCGGAACAATTGGTGTAGGCATTTGCTGGGATCAATGGTTCCCTGAAACCGCAAGAGCCCTCGCATTAAATGGTGCCGAATTGATTTTCTATCCGACTGCTATCGGTTCAGAACCTATACTTGAGTGCGACAGTATGCCGCATTGGAGAAGATGTATGCAGGGACATTCTGCGGCAAATGTAATTCCCGTAATTGCGGCAAACCGCATAGGTAGGGAAGATGTAACCCCTTGTGACGAAAACGGCAATCAGACCTCCTCACTCGTTTTTTACGGCTCATCTTTCATTACAAACGAAACGGGAGAGATTATTAAATCTGCGGCAAGAGATGAAGAAACCGTGCTTACAGCAGAGTTTGACCTTGACGAGGTTTTTCAAAACAGACTCGGCTGGGGAATATTCCGTGACAGACGCCCAGATTGCTATAAGGTAATAACCGAAAAGTGATTAGGAGAAAAATATGTGCTTGATATGCGACAGAATATTAAAAAGTAAAATGCTGATTTAATTTCTGATACATAACAAAATCATAAAAACATTAAAACAGAGCAGACTGTAATTTTAAGTCTGCTCTGTTTGCTTTGATTTTGATTATTTATCCGCCTGAATTTTTACGAATTGTTCCTGCATATAGCTGTAAACATCGTCGGGAACATTTGTAAATACATAACATTTATCGAGATATTCGTCACTCGGGAAGATAAGTTCGTTATTCTTTATATCCTCGTCAAGATACTCGTCATATGCTTTCTGATTAGGTGTTGCGTAGTAGAGATATTCAAAGTTAGCTGCCGCAATTTCAGGTGACTGCATAAAGTTAATGAATTTTTCGGCATTCTCTTTGTTTTTACTGCAAGTAGGAATACACATTGCGTCATAGAAAAGGTTAGAGCCGTTTTCGGGCATTGCATAGTCCAAATCTTCGTTATTTTCCATCATCATTACGATATCGCCTGCGTAGTACGGTGCGATTGCCGACTGACTGTTTTCCATTTCTGTGAAAACCTGATCCATTACATATTTCTTAAGCAAAGGCTTTTGTTCGGAAAGCTTTGCCGCCGCCTTGTCAACATCCTCTTTGGTACAATTGGCGGGATTAATACCGCAAAGCTGCATTGCAATTGCCATAGCGTCACGACTGTTGTTAAACATAAGAATGTCGCCGCTTAACGATTTATCCCAAAGTGCTTCCCATGAAGTTGGCTTTGTTGCCACTTTTGTTTTGTCATAAACCATTGAAGTAACGCCCCAGGTGTAGCAAACAGTGTATTTACCCTCAGGGTCGCAGGAAAGATTTTTAAAGCGTTCCATAAGGTTATCTTTGTTAGGAATGTTGCTGTAATCAAGTTCCTGCAGCATATTTTCGCTTATGAGCTTGCTTATCATATAATCAGACGGAATAATAACATCATAGCTTACATTACTGTTTTTAAGCATATTGTAAAGTTCTTCGTTGGTTTCGTAAGTGGTGTAGTTTACCTTGATGTTGTACTCTTTTTCAAATTCGTCAATTACATCAAGCGTACCGTCCTCGCCGTTTGCAATATATTCGCCCCAATTATAAACATTGACTTCGCCGTCATAGCTTTTGCCACAGCCTGCCATTGCACTGCAAGCCGCTGTACCGATGAGTAAAGAAAGAACAACACAGCCAAATTTTTTCATTTTCAATCTCCCTTATTCAGTTTATTTTTTCACCTTTTCCTCGTGTTTGTCACGAATATTTATAAGTATCATAACGATAAGTACCGCTAAAAACAAAAGTGCGGAAAGCGCATTGATTTTCGGCGATATTCTTCTGTGTGTCATTGAGTAAATTTCAATAGAAAGATTTTGGAACTTTGCTCCTCTTGTAAAGTAAGTGATTATAAAATCGTCAAGAGAATAAGTAAAGCTCATTAAAAGTCCCGAAAATATACCGGGCATAAGCTCGTGAATTACCACCTTGTAAAAAGCCTGCCATTGATTACAACCGAGGTCGAGCGCCGCATCATAAATACTTTGGTCCATCTTGTGTATTCTCGGCATAACATTAAGCACTACAAAAGGAACGCAAAAACATATATGAGCAATAAGCACGGTAACAAAACCCATTTCAAAGTTAAATAAAACACCTAAAAATGTAAATAAAAGCATAAGCGATACGCCCATTACAATGTCAGGGCTGATAATCGGAATGTTAGACGCACTTTGTATAAGCAGTCTTTTTTTACCTTTGAAATTGCTTATTCCTATAGCTGCGGCAGTGCCGAGTACTGTTGCGAAAATTGATGCGAGTACGGCAATTATAAGCGAATTGCCGAGAGCGTTTATAATTTTATCATCTCTGAAAAGTTCTTCATACCATTTGAACGAAAAGCCTTTCCATACAGTAGTTTTGCCCTCGTTGAACGAAAATATAATGAGTACAAAAATCGGAAGATATAAAAACAACATCACAAGCGTTGTATATATCTTTGAGGCAATATGCTTGTTTTTCATTATGCAATCGCCTCCTCATCTCCAAAGAAATTCATAAGCACAAGGAACACAAGGATGAATACCATCAGTATCAGCGAAATCGCCGAACCCGTACTTTGGTCTGTCCAGAATACCTTGTCTATAATGTCACCGATCATAATATCGTTTGTGCCGCCGAGGTACTGCGCTACAAGGAATGTACTTGCCGACGGAACAAAAACAAGTGTTATCCCCGAAATAACACCGGGGATACTAAGCGGAAGCACAACTTTGCTGAACACATGAAATCCGTTTGAACCGAGGTCTTGAGCCGCCTCAATAAGACCCTTGTCAATTTTACTCATAACAGTGTAAATCGGAAGAATCATAAACGGAAGATACTCATAAACCATACCGAGCACAACCGCACCCGAATTTCCGAGGTATGTACCGTGTATTCCGAAGAATGATAAAATTGTATCGAGCGGACCGTTTGACTGTAAAATCGTAACCCATGCGTATATTCTAAGCAAAAAGTTCATCCACATAGGAATCATCAAAAGCATATTTACAAAATTCTGCGTTGACGGTTTCATTTTTGTAAGCATATAAGCAAGCGGATAAGCAATAAGCAAACAGATTGCGGTTGATATTAATGCAATCCAAAGCGACCTTAAAAATACTTCTTTATAAAAGAAAGCCTTTTCAAAAGCCTCCAACGAAAATCCGCCGTTTTTGCTTGTAAAAGCTGTAATACCGACCATTATCATCGGTATCATTGTAAATACCGCCATCCAAATTATATAGGGAATAGAGGGCTTGCGTGATTTCATCTTTAGCCCTCCTTATCGGATAAAACTTCAAATTTCGCTTTATCAAAATCAAACGAGAGCGGTACATAAGTGGCAACCTGTTCGTCGGTGTCGCTTAGCATAAGCCATTTTCGTGTGTCCGACTCAAGGATAATCTCATTATGTTCACCCTTATAAATAACAGATTCAATATATAAATCCGTAAGGTCACCGTTGCCGTCACCCGCAAGTGAAAGTGCGTCCGGCGGAAGAATGATTTTTAACTTTGTGCCTTCCTTAAAATAATGATTTGGCACTTCAATGGTTTCGTCTTCAAACTCAAAGCTGAATGTATTTTCGTCTTCGTTTGCGGAAGAAACCGTTACTTCGATTTCATTATTATAGAACGGCAGGAGTTTATTCATAATCTGAATATTAAACGGAATTACCTGCATACCGATCTGACTGCCGATTTCTGCGGAAGAAGTGGAATGTATAAGGATTTCGCACTTGCCGCACATTACGCTCATTTCGTAGTGAACGCCCTTAAATGTCGATTTTACTACAGTGCCTGCAAGCTGACCTTTTTCGGGAGTTGTAATTTCAATATCCTCGGGACGGATTACAACATCGACAGGCGTGTTTTCGCCAAAGCCCTTGTCAACACATTCAAGTTGTTTGCCGAGAATTTCTACACGGCAGTCGCCGAGCATTGTGCCGTTAAGAATATTTGCCTCGCCTATAAAATCCGCAACAAACGCATTTACGGGTTCGTTGTAAATATCTTCAGGTGAGCCAACCTGCTCAACAACACCGTTGTTCATTACAATAACGGTATCGCTCATTGTAAGAGCCTCTTCCTGATCGTGTGTTACATATATAAAAGTTTTTTGAGAGTTTTGCTGAATTTCTTTTAATTCAATCTGCATACTCTTTCTTAGCTTAAGGTCAAGTGCACCGAGCGGTTCGTCAAGCAAAATAACTTCCGGGTCGCACACCAAAGCCCTTGCAATGGCAACACGCTGCTGCTGACCGCCCGAAAGTTTTGTGATAGCTCGCTTTTCATATCCTTTAAGGTCAACAACCGCAAGCATTTTTGAAACACGCTCTTTAATTTCGTTTTTCGGTAGTTTTTTCAGTTTTAAACCGAAAGCGACATTGTCAAACACATTAAGATGTGGGAAAAGCGAATATTTTTGAAAGACCGTATTAACATTTCTTTTGTTTGGCGGTGTGCCGTTGATTCTTTTACCATCAAAGAGAACATCTCCGCTTTCAGGTTCGACAAAACCGCCGATAATTCTTAGGGTAGTGGTTTTTCCGCAGCCGCTCGGCCCGAGAATAGTAATAAATTCCTTGTCTTTAAAGTCAAGGTTTATATGGTTTAATATTACCTCTCCGTCAAATCGGACGAATATATCCTTTAAAGATATAATGGTATTTTTTTCTGACTGCTCCATTCACGCACCCCTGTTCATAAAAAATCTAATATGCTGTATTTATTGCATAACTAAAGGACGGAGAGTGACAATTGGCAAAAGCTTTGACCAAGCGAACACTGTCCGCCCCTACAATTTACTGTAGCAATATTGTAAAGACAAAAGCATACCAGTAAATTATAGTCTTTTTTGCAGTAAAAGTCAATTATTATATTTTTGCAAATACCGCTTTTATTGTGTGTGTTAAAATGATGTGAACCAATAAAAAAGAGAAGCAGAAAATACGGATATAGTTTGTCAAGTGTAAGAAGAAGGCAATTCGCAGATATCCGGAACTGACGGTACCGGGAGAAAAAGTACAGATGGTCACATCTATTTACAACGCAGAAGATATGTAAAATGCAATTGAGAAAACGCTTTGCTTTTTATATGTCATATGATATAATAATGTGTAAGTAAAGTGGGTAGAAGACCTGCAATCTGTAATCAAATTACAGGTTTTCTACCCTTGTATAAAAATATAGTTAATTATACAAAAGGCATATTTTGTATAATTCGAGGAATACTGCACAAAGAAACTTTAACGCTGCGTTAATAGATTTCAGCATAATAACTACTTCAAACCGTTTTTGTCGTGATTAGAAAGAATTTTTGATAAGTCATCCATTATCTTATTAGTCACATCAAGACGGTTTTTTGCTAATATAAATTCAAGTAAATCTATAGTATCGTATTCATATATACGAAAGAAATCTTTGTACTGCAAGTAATCATTTTCTGCACGCTGTTGCTCATAAAATATGTATTCCCACATCGCAATTATCTTGTATTCTTGCTCTGTCATTTTTAAACCTCGCAAAATTCATCATTAATATATGCAATGTATGACAAGTCAGGATAAATTTCATCATTTAATTCAACTATTTGTTTTAATGCATCTTGTTCGTCAAGTAAACGCTTATATTTACGATTTAATTTAACTTTACTGAATTTTTCATCAAGTGTTGTAACAAGTCTGTCGATACCGTGACACTTAAGATATGTAAAAACTGCACCTGCGAATTGATTTTCAACTACTTTATCAAGTTTTGCTAAGTTATAATCAAGCCCCGGCTTTACGAATAAAGACTTTTTTTGAGTTGTAACTGAATATGCAAAAGCTACCCAATGTTTAGCTAATTGCCAGCGAGACTTATTAGAATCAGTTGGATCAGGTTCTACAAATCTTAAATAGTGATTGAGAACGAGAAAATACAAGTTATCAACTGTTTCATTTTCTTCTCTTAGAAGTCTGATGAACTCATATGCTCTATCTCTTCTAAGCTGAATTTCACAACGAACCCAATGCGGTATATCATCCGACTTGTTACGCTCTGCAGCTTTATCGTAAATTCTAAACATTATATCAGAGCGACAACTACCGATAGTTACACATATACCCTTGTTAGACACATTAACACTATGTGAACGCAACGGACTTACAAAGTTATAATTATTTGTATCCCTGTAATCCGGAACTGTATCATCAGCAATAGCATAAACATCAAGTAAGCCCTGAAAATCATCATAAGCAACATCAAGGCGAGTTACATTAACTATATCTAAATTATTAATGATAAAATCGAAAATAAAGTTATAATCTGCGTGAGTTGATAAACTCTCAAAAGCTCTACAGCCTTGACCGGACATCTCAACCCACATAAAATCTACTAAGTGTGAATCATAGTGAATTGTAATACTATTGCTATAAAGACGTTTCCGGAAACCATTAATACCCATTATCCCCGGTAACTCTTCAAAGTCTACATTCTCAAGACCAAGCAAAGATATTAAGTCCTTTTCTGTTATCGTTTCGAGCAGAACACCATTAACATCTACCCTACTTGTCTTAACCGTAAAACTAAGCCAGTCGAATATAATTTTATTTTCCATTTTAACACCCCAAAAAACAATATTTTAGATTAATTGTAGATAGTGCGTAGCTGTTAGCCTGCTACGCTATTCGGAATTGCTTAAATTCCGACAAAATTTTATTACCGTGAATATTATTACATCAATTCAGACTTAAAAGCCTGAATCAATGCAATAATAATCACTAATATATACCAATCGAGATACAAACAATAAAAAAATTACTGCCTACCAAGATAATAAGGTATATCATTTCCGCAAGCGGAAATGATTAATTGTCTTGACCCGAGCTGTTGCGAGCAACAGCCCCACCGGAAAGCCCGCAAATGAAATTAGTAGTGCGGGCCCCCAATTGGGCCGCAAGCGGCACTACGAGAGCTTATGTAATGTTATAATCACAACGCCGTGTTGCGCATTTTGAGTAACATATAATTCATAATGCAGGCACATAAAGCGAAATGCTGAATAAGCGAGACGGAAACAGTCTGCAAAAGTCAAACCTTTAATGCCCGACCGATAAAACGGTTCATAGCAAAACTACGGTTAAAAAGGCTAGACAAAGGGCGTTGCCCTTTACCCACAAGGGAGCAGTGGCTCCCTTGATCCCGAAATCGGGTCGGAAAATTTGATTTTTTTCAAAATTTGTTGCCCGACTGCCCATAATTGCAAATCAAACTGTTAATTGTTTACCTACTGGTAGGTAAACTTTAAGCGCTAAAAGTTTACTTATTGGTTGGTAAACTACCGCATTAATTCATTGAATTTTAATAAGGGATATTCACAAGTAATAAATTGATTAGAAAGAGGTTCTCTAGCCCTTACAATATAGTTTTGAGGATGAAATTTACTTTGATAAATTGATATTTCAGTATATCCCCTGTATTTTAACCTTTTTCTAAAAGCTAATAAAATTCTATGCTGCATATTTATTTACTCCTAAGAATACGGAAAATTTGTTGCCCGTCTGCAAAATTAAAGTATGCGTTCAGTCATTGCAATTTCTTGACGGCTCATATATTCTTTACTCTTTGCCGTTCTAAGCATTTTATAACTGTCATAGCAATTACGCAGCTTGTCCGTCTGAATGAATGACATTGAGCGTTTAGCGTGAATTTTCATACGCTTGTCACCGTGCACTTGATTGCATTTTTCGTCATAGTCGAGCGGGTCATACATTCTTGCGAAAGTGTAGCGACCGAACCAGGTTCCGCAGTCATAGCAGCCAAAACTCAAACTACGGAAATTCTTATCAACAAAGTGCCACCGCTGCGCAGTGTAGAGAATTTGTATTCCATTTCCTTTTCTGACTTGCGTTAGCTGCGTTAAAAGTGCAATCGGAAAAGACTTAAAATCTCTTGAATTAAATTCGTTTTGCACTTCATCCCAGGCGACTACAAGCGGCTTGTCATAATCTTCAAGCAACTGCTTCCAAGTCGTAAACTCGAAATCCTGGTCCTTGTAATGGTAATTAGTCATTATATAGATTTTATTGCCGTATTTCCGCCGCATATCGTTTAAATACTTTGACATACACATTGTTTTACCTCGACCAGGCAAACCGAAAAAGCCATATATTCCGTACAAATGCACTTTGCCTTTGTTTTTCGCCGCATCCGCATTAGCCAGGAAAATGATTACCGGCAACAGCAAAATGAAATTGATTATTATACTTATCATTTTTTACTCCTTTTTACTCCTTATGTAAGCGGCAATAACTTCCAAATATAGACAATCACACCAAAACTAAGTTTAACACCTGTCCAAAAAACGAGACAACCAGCGAAAAGCAAAAGAATATCAGCACCAACAACCCAATTACCGTAAGCACAAATAGTACCTAAAACATTAACCAAATCCGCAGGAATATTAATAAAGTTTAAGCCACTTAGTGCGGCAGTAAAAACAGAACAAGCAATCTGAATAAGAAATTCAAGTAACATTTTAACCCTCCAATCTAGGATAATCAGCAGGAGCAGGAAGAGCAGGAGCACTAGAATCATTAGAAATTAACACACCCAAAGAAATTGGATGCTGACCAATCAAAGTTAAAAATTGATTTATATTATAGAAAATCATAAGAAGAACTATAAATCCTCTTATATAAGGTCTAAAAGTTGAAACTGCTTTTACTATATAAGTTACATCTAAGAAAGTAACATTAAAATCAAAACCTGCAATATTAATAACACCTTTTTGGTCTGTAATTTGAGTTTCTACGCCAAGAACATTTGACAAATCATACGATTCTATGCCAAAAGTAGTTACAAAGACATTTTTTAAACTGTCAATCTTGTCATTAACAACTTCTTCACGAGGAACAAAAATGCTTTTAATACCGTCAAGTATTTTGCTTGGAATCTCTTTTACAAAATCATAAGTATTCTTAAAAACGCTTGTAAGCGTTGAGAAAGAATTTTCAAAGAACCCCCAAACCTGCCCGGGAATTTGTTTTACAAACTCCCAAACTTGCCCCGGAATATCTTTGATATAATTCCAGAGATTTAAAGGAATTTGTACAACACCTTCGGCAATAGACTTAAGCCAATCAACAATGCTAGACAACCAATTCCACAAACCGTCAAAGTACCCATATCCCCCACTACTTTCTCCCCCACTCCCGGTACTAGGCTGAGTAGTTGTTGTAGGAGCGTGGGTTGCTGAAAAAAAACCTTATCTTGACCCTCATACTTGACATCATAGTTACTGCTTAAAAAAGTTAATTCAGACAAATCACCAAGAGAACTATCAGAAGAATTATTATGAGTATTACAAATGTAAGAGTCATTAGAAACAAAACAACGATAAGTTATTCCTGAATCAGCAAAAGCAAGTCCATTTTTAACATCAACAGCATTCTTATTTTGTGAAATAACCAATTTATAATCAACTTCATTAGATTTACGAATTAAAACATAATAAGGATACTTAGATGTATCATACTTAATACCCCATTTTGACACAACTTGGTCATAAGTTAAATTGTCATCAGCGGCAAAAGCAGGAACTATAGAAGCAACAAGAACGCTAATCACAGCAAGAGCAACAAAAGCAATTTTTTTAATTTTATTTTTCACATTTTCACCACCTAAAAATTTTAGCTTTAAAAGCCGTGCCGTCCTAAAGGAGCCGGCACGGCTTTTTTAAAGAGCTGTAAAAAACTTTTTTAGCTTAGAGGAACTTATAAATGATACGAGGAATAAGACCGATACCAATCATAACCGCCATAATTCCTATACCGATAGGAACAAGAGTTGTAAGTCCGGAACTGATTGCATCAGAAATAGGTTTTACAAGCTCCGAAGTAATTGCAAATTCCATATTTTCTCCTTTCTGTAAAATTAAAGAAATGTTTTTATAACTTTATACAAGAGCAATAAAACAAGAATAGCAACGCTACAACCGAGTACAAACAGATGAATAGTATTGTTAAGTTGCAACTGCTCAAGTATCTGATCAGCAGTTGACATTTGATAAAACCTCGTGATTGACTAAATCACATTTCGGATATTTTCCGAAACTACAGTCAAAAGTACAATGTAACATATCACCTTTTTTCAGTCCAACAATATCGTAAGGCTGACGAGCAACAGCGTTATTACTTGCGCCGCTACTATCTTCAAGATGAAAAACATAGTAAGCATTGTTATTCTTTGAAACTTTACTCTCAATTCCGCGAAGTTCAAAATCACCGTTTAAAATCATTTAATATCACCTTCTTCTACTTCAACATCAATTTTTTTACCGTACTTCTCTTCCCTTATCTGCTCAATTTTTGCAGTCATTGAATCACGCAATTTAATAATAAAAGACCACACACCGTACAACGCAAACGCTAAAAGCAGAATTGAAAATAAATAATTCAAAGTGTTCACCTCTATTCAATTTTTATAGCTAAGGGGCACTCGGAAAGTGTTTCTAGTAATTCGACAGTGGACCCCTGACACGTAATTTAATCTGACTTCAAGACATTAATATTTATCTCGTGATTTTCACACGCTTGTCCAGATACGTTCTAAGTCACTTTTTTATGTGTCCTAAACCGAGTGATTAACATATTTCTTTGACTAAATCGAATTTGAATAAATCATCAAGTTCAACCACATATGAAACATCAGAATAGCGTTCAGATAATCTTACTTTACCAATACAAACAGATAAGTAAAACTCATAAATACCGCACTCAAGTTTAAAAAAACTACCGCTTTTAAAAAAATAGAAATCGTTAAATTTTTTATTTTTAAGTAAAGGAAAATAAGACCGACAAAGTTTTACCATCTTTGTTTTATTTACATTAAGTCTTAATAGTTTAAGTTCTTTCTGTTCAAGCATATTTTAATGTCCCCTAATTTTATTTTTAATTAAATCCTTAATCGGAAAGACTTGAATTTTCAACCTCAATGCTTAAAAGGCGAGAGCGTCTCCTTGTTTTTGTCTTTTTTATTTAACACTAAACCGAGTAAATAACACCGTATGGTGTTTCTAAATAATATTATAGCACCATATGGTGCGAAAGTCAACAACACCAAATGGAGTTATGGTATATTATATTAAACAAAATTAAGAGGTAATTTATGTATACATATAACAGAATAAGAGATTTAAGAGAAGATGCAGACAAAACACAAGCTGAAATAGCTAAATACTTGAATGTAGGAACAACAACATATAGAAGATGGGAAACAGGAGAAAGAGAAATACCTTTACATATTATTATTAAATTAGCAAAAAAATATAAAGTAAGTTTAGACTATATAGCAGGATTAACAAATAACCCGAATACAAACTACACTAAAATCAAAAATAATATAAACATAAATAACGGAACAGCTAACATGAAATAAGGTGAGAATATGTATAAAAGAGTCGTAGCAAGGTATCAGAACACACAAAGAATGGTAGAAGTATATGTAATAGAAACAAACATATTAATTAAAAAAATGTTTGTAGTAGAAATATACATAGCAGGAAGAAAATCAGATATAGGAAACATAATAACAAGCGACTTCAACAAAGCTAATACATATGCTCAAAATACAATAAGAAAATATATGTAAAGTCTGAATTTTATTCAGACTTTTTTATATTGAAAAATATAAAATAATAAGCTAAAATATACTTAAAAATATAAATTATACAAAATCATAAGAATCAATGTTTTGTATAATTAAGGGGAAAGGTGAAGCATTTAAATGAGTATTTCTTTCATAGATGAAGCGCCGCAGATAATCAAGGATTACTTGTTTTATATGCAGACGGTCAAAGGAAAATCACAGAAAACCGTTGATGAGTACTACATAGATTTGCGTACATTTTTCAGATTTATAAAATTACAGCGTGGACTTGTTCCGAATGATTCTGAATTTGAGAACATTTCGATTTCTGATGTTGACCTTGAACTTGTGAAAACCGTCACATTGAACGACGCATATGAATTTATGAATTATATTCAGCGTGAGCGCAAAAATCAAAATGTTACCCGTGCCCGTAAATGTTCGAGCCTTAAGGGTTATTTTAACTATCTCGCAACAAAAAAATGCGTGCTCGACAGCAATCCTGTTGAACAGCTTGAAGTTCCCAAAAAGAAAAAATCTTTGCCAAAGTATCTTACGCTTGAGCAAAGTCTTGAATTGCTGAATGCAGTCGACGGTGATTATAAGGAGCGTGATTACTGTATTCTCACGCTGTTTTTAAATTGCGGCTTGCGTGTGTCTGAAATGGCGTCTTTGAATTACACGGACATTCATCAGGATGACACTATGCGTGTTGTCGGCAAGGGCAACAAAGAACGAATTATTTACCTTAATTCCGCCTGCGTTTCCGCAATCCAAAATTATATGCGGGTGCGGCCCGTTGACGGCGTTAAGGACAAATATGCGCTGTTTATCAGCCGAAATCACCGCAGAATGAGCGTAAAAACCATACAGGCTATGGTGTATAAATATCTTGAAAAAATCGGTCTGAATGCACAGGGCTACTCCTGTCATAAGCTAAGGCACACTGCGGCAACACTGATGTATCAGTACGGCGGAGTTGACATACGAGTGCTAAAAGATGTGCTCGGTCACGAAAACCTCGGCACAACCGAGATTTACACCCACTTAAGTTCCGAGCAGATGAAAAATGCCGCCGAGAAAAATCCTTTGTCTAAGGTAAAGCAAAAATCCAATAAAAAATCTGATGAAAAACAATAAAGATTTATTACGAGTTATAATGTTGACCTAAATTTTAAAATTATTTAATCTAAACCATAATTTACACCAACTTTTGATAAAGACGCTAATAAAAAAACAGCCCCGACTTTGATTTTTCCAAAGCCGGGACTTGTCATATCTTTACTGCGCCGCCTACATCTGTAAGCGGTTTATTTTCTGCTAAATTAATTATTCTCACATTATGAATTATACAAAATCTTTCGATTTTTCGGAAGTTCGGGTGAGTTTTTATATCACCGAAAAACGCTACAGTACCGTCATCAATCATTGTGCACGCACCGCCGATAAATCCGTAATCGTATCCGTCAAGTCTTATGCTTCCGCTGTCGATTTTCAGAACATCAATTCCGTTTTTGGTAAGCGCATTATAGATTGTGCTGTCGGCGGTTATGGCACTGTTTTTACCGATAACCGCAGTTGAACAGCGTGTGTAACCTTGTTTTACATCGACTATCTCAATGCCGTTTTCCTTGCAGTAATTTTTGACTGAAACATCTATAGCCTCTTCCCTGCCGTATAATTTTCCGCTGATATACAGGCAATTAAGTGCCACGCAATGCGGATATTTACCGTCAATATTGTTCGTGCAAAGAATTATATTATAATCTTTGTTTTCAAGAAGTCTTTTTAAATTATTGCATTCTTTAAGCAGAAAAATATCGTTGTTGATTTTTAGCATTTGCATATCAATGTGCCGCTGCTCGGGTGTATTAAATTGTAAAATTTTATCCGACGGTATAATATCGTACCCAAAATTTTCAATTGCTTTGCAAAGTTTCGGGTACTCGTCGGACATTACAAAGGCGCTCATATGCTGACTGCCTCAAAGGCCTGTCTTATATTTTTAACTCCGATAAGCTCTGCACCGTCACATTTTACGGCTTTCAGATTGTGATACGGAAGAATGATTTTTGTAAATCCAAGCCTTACAGCCTCGTTTACTCTTAATTGAGCTTGAGAAACCGCCCTGATTTCGCCGGCAAGACCGATTTCGCCGAACACTACAACATTCTCGTCAATCGGAACATCTTTCAGACTGCTGATAAGCGCCATTGCAACCGCAAGGTCAATGGCAGGTTCGTCAATTCTAAGACCACCGACAATGTTTATATAAGCGTCATTGTTTGAAAAATAATATCCCGCTCTTTTTTCAAGCACGGCAAGCAAAAGCGAAAGTCGGTTGTAGTCAAAGCCCGTTGCCATTCTTCGAGCGTTGCCGTAGCCGCTTTGCGTTGCAAGTCCCTGAACCTCCGCAAGAATAGGACGAGAACCCTCAATTGTACAGGTTACGCAAGTACCCGATACGCCTTTCGGTCTGCCCGACAGCAACATTACAGACGGATTGGGCACTTCCACAAGTCCCGTGTCGGTCATTTCAAACACGCCGATTTCGTTTGTAGAACCGTATCTGTTTTTGACTGCTCTTAAAATTCTGCATGACATCTGCTTGTCACCTTCAAAGTGCAGTACGGTATCAACGATGTGCTCAAGCACTTTCGGACCCGCAATTGAACCCTCTTTGTTTACATGACCTACCACAAACATTGGAATATCAAGAGACTTTGCCGTGCGCATAAGGCAGTTTGTCGATTCTCTGACCTGCGTTACACTGCCCGGTGAGGAGCTTAATTCTGTAAGATTCATTGTCTGAATTGAGTCGATCATTACTATATCGGGCTTTTCAGCACGGATTTGTTCGCACACTACTTCTACATCGGTTTCGGTCATTACAAAAAGATTCGGAGAATTTACACCGAGTCGGTTTGCCCTTAACTTAAGCTGTCTTTGCGATTCTTCGCCCGACACATAAAGCACTTTCATTGAGTTGCCGAGATATTGACAGATTTGCAGTAACACGGTTGATTTGCCGATACCCGGGTCACCTCCGAGCAAAATAAGACTGCCCTTTACAATGCCGCCGCCAAGCACACGGTTAAGTTCGCCGCAGCCCGTATCGTAGCGGTGCTCGTTTTCGGTGGTGATTTCCGTAATTGAATAAGGAGAAGAAACCGCAGAAGCTACCTTTCTTTTTACGGCAGGCGCAACTTTCACGCTTTCTTTGATTTCTTCTTCCATTGTGTTCCATTCGCCGCAGGTCGGACATTTTCCGTACCATTTCGGCGATTCGTAGCCGCACTGCGAGCATATATATACACTTTTGATTTTTGCCATATTAAACTTCCTTTAATAAACATTCATCAGTCCGACAGCTATCGCATAAGCCATTTTTTGTTGATAGGTATCGTCCTGCAATTTTGCACATTCGCTTTCGTTAGAGATAAATCCGCATTCACATATTACAGCGGGCACAGTCGCATTTTTTAAAAGATAAATGCTTTTATCCGCTTTCTTACATTCCCTTTCATTGTCAGGCTGGAGCATAGTTTTTACAGATTGTCTGATACTCTCCGCAAGATCGGCGCTCTGCGGATTGTTAGGTGAATAAAAGACTTGCGTTCCGCTGTATTTGCTCTCGGTAAACTTATTCTGATGAATACTGATTACCACATTTTCGGGATTTGAATTAAATACAGAAAGACGGTTTTTCATATCGGAAACTTTGCGCTGTCGCACATTTTCGCCTTGCGTATATACGGATTTATCCTCTGTTCTGATTTGCTCTGTTTTATAGCCGAACAATGTAAGCATATCCGCAAGTTTTACGGATATTTGCAGATTAAGGTCTTTTTCCACCACATTGTTATCATTTACAGCGCCGCCGTCCTCACCGCCGTGACCTGCGTCGATTATTACAGTATGCGTGTTTTCGCTGACATTATTTTCACTCGTCAGTATATTAAGGCGAAAATAAGCCGTTGTAATCAGGAAAACAAAAGCGATTATAAGAATAAAACATATTGTAAAATACAAGATTTTCTTAAATTTCATAAAGCCGAACACCCCGTTTTATTTTTATGTGCGGAGTGCATTGCTTATAACAATTATAACATAGGCAATGTAAAATTTAAAGGCAAAACTAAAATTGTAACTATATAGTTTTGTCTGAATACTCTGTTAGTAATCAAAATGTAAGTACGGCGCACACCTATATGCGATGTACAGAAAATTCAGGTGAAGTAAATGGAAAAAACAACTCTTGACAAAATTCCGCTGAATTGCGAGGTTTATATAGACAGTATCGAGTGCGGCAACGGCATAAAAAACAGAATTTTTGATATGGGCATAACAGAGGGTGAGAAAATTGTGCCGATAATGAAAAGTCCGTTTGGCGACCCGACAGCGTATTTGTCAAAAGGAACGGTAATTGCGCTTAGAGAAAGCGATTGCAGTAAAATTACGGTACGCCTAAATCGGGATTACGCATAAATAATTAAAAAGTTGGGAGGTTTTTATTTGCTGACAAGAAACAGCCGTAAAACAGAGGCAAACGGAAAAATGTGCAACAATACAGACTACAATGTGGTACTTGCCGGCAATCCTAATGTCGGAAAAAGCACGATTTTCAATGCTCTTACAGGTATGAAACAGCACACGGGCAATTGGACGGGCAAAACCGTTGAGTATGCCAAAGGGTGCACAAAAATCAAAGACAAAAGTTTTTCCGTTGTCGATTTACCCGGCACATATTCTATGATTTCTTTTTCACCCGAAGAAGAAGTTTCACGGCAGTTTCTTGTCAGAGATGACATTGACTGCACGGTTATTGTAATTGATTCAAGCGTGCTTGAACGGAATCTTTCGTTTACCCTACAGGTTCTTTCGGTAACGAAAAAAGCGGTGCTGTGCCTCAATCTTAGCGACGAATGTTGTAAAAACGGTTTTGTTATTGATGAAGATGAGCTGTCGCTTAATCTCGGCATACCTGTTATAAGCACCAATGCTACAAAGAAAAGCGATATTGAAAAAATCCGAGAGAAAATTTACGATGTCTGCACCGAAAAAACAAAATGCTTTCGTGTTACAAGGCTGTATGACGGAATAGATATTTTTAATAAGGAAAAGCACAAAGAAAACACTGAATTTCTTGCCGCTCGGTCAAAGGAAATATGCAGTCGATGTATAAAAAAATGCGGTGAAAACATAAGCGAAAAAACCAAAAAGCTTGATAAAATACTTACTTCTAAAATTACGGGAATACCTATTATGATACTTTTGCTCGGTTTGCTTTTCTGGATAACTGCGGTCGGCGCAAATTATCCGAGCCGTCTTTTGAGCGAACTGTTTGAATATATAAAAGTCGGTTTGGTATATGTATTTGATTTTTTTAATGCACCGGATTTTATAAAAGGCTTTTTTATAAACGGAATATACACGACACTCAGTTGGGTGGTTGCGGTAATGCTGCCGCCAATGGCGATATTTTTTCCGCTGTTTGCGCTGATAGAGGACTTTGGTTATTTACCGAGGATAGCGTTTAATCTTGACAAATTCTTTTCAAAATGCGGTGCGCACGGCAAGCAAGGTCTGACTATGGCAATGGGAATCGGCTGTAATGCCTGCGGAGTTACGGGCTGTCGCATAATAGAATCACCTAAAGAAAGACTGATTGCGACAGTTACAAATAATTTTATGCCCTGCAACGGAAGATTTCCGATGCTTATTGCGCTGATTACAATATTCTTTTCGGGCAGTGCCTGCGTATTTGCAAGTTCAATAAGCATAGCGTTAATCCTTGTTTTACTGATACTTTTTGCGGTTATGATGACAATGTTTGTGTCTAAAATATTGTCTGTAACGCTGTTAAGCGGCGAGCGTTCGGCTTTTGCGCTTGAACTTCCGCCGTACCGCAAGCCGAGAATTATAAAAACTATAGTCAGCTCGTTTTTAGACCGCACCTTGTTTGTGCTTGGCAGAGCGGTTATAGTAGCAATTCCGGCAGGAGCGCTGATATGGCTGCTTGCAAATATCTATATTGCAGATAGCTCACTGCTTTCGTATTGTACGGATTTTTTTGACCCGTTCGGTAAAGCCATCGGACTTGACGGTGTAATAGTAATGGCGTTTTTGCTTGGCTTTCCCGCTAACGAAACCGTTATTCCCATAATAATTATGTCTTACCTTTCCACGGGTACGCTGACTGATTTTGCAAGTTATGAGGAACTTTTTGCATTGCTTACGCAAAACGGCTGGACGCTTACAACGGCAATCTGTACAATAGTAATGTGCATCTTCCACTTCCCTTGCTCCACAACCTGCCTTACAATCAAAAAAGAAACGGGTAGTATGGGCTGGACGATGTTTTCGATAGTTATGCCGACAATGATTGGCATAGCGCTTTGCTATCTGATTTCTCATATTATGTAAATCAACTTAATTTAAAAAATCCAAACAGAAAGCCTGCCCTTACATTATGCAAGGGCAGGCTTTGAGGTTATCAAATGAAAACAATATTATAATTAGAATTCATAGATTAAGTATAAAGAAAAGGAGATTATAATGAAAAAACTTATTGTTTAATTAATCGGAAATTAATCAGAAATCAATTTCGAGGTCATAGTAGCAAGCCTTAAGGAGTTTTTCCATTTCTTCCTGACTTGGCTGACGAGGGTTAGAGCCTGTGCAAGCGTCTGCGATAGCATTCTTAGCTGTTTCGGGGAGCTTATCCATAAACTCTTTTTCGTCGATAATGCTTACATCAGCCTTAACGCCGCCCGGACCGTAGTTCTTAATAGCCTGCGGAATGTCGAGCTGATCGTTCATTGAGCGAAGTTCTGCGATAAGTGCGTCAACGAGTTCTTCTGTTGTTTCGCCCTTAAGGTCGATGAATTTAGCAATCTGTGCATAACGCTCGGCTGCTGTAGCATCTTTGGAATTATATTTAATTACCTTTGGAAGGTACATAGCATTTGCACAGCCGTGAATAATGTGACCGCCCGAGAATGCAGCACCTGTCTTATGAGCCATTGAGTGAACAATACCGAGAAGAGCGTTTGAGAATGCCATACCTGCAAGGCACTGTGCATTGTGCATAGCATCACGAGCGTCCATATCGCCTTCATATGACTTTTTAAGGTCGTTATGAATCATCTTAATTGCGTGAAGTGCAAGAGCATCTGTATAATCACAGTTAAGAGTAGATACATATGCCTCAATTGCGTGTGTCATAGCATCCATACCTGTATGTGCTGTAAGCTTTTTAGGCATAGTTTCAGCAAGTGACGGGTCAACAATAGCTACATCAGGAGTAATGTTGAAGTCGGCAAGCGGATACTTGATACCCTTGTCGTAGTCGGTAATTACAGAGAAAGCCGTAACCTCTGTAGCTGTACCGGAAGTTGACGGAATAGCACAGAATTTTGCTTTCTGTCTTAATTTAGGGAAGCTGAACGGTGTGATAAGATCCTCAAATGTGATTTCAGGATACTCATAGAATGCCCACATAGCCTTTGCCGCATCAATCGGTGAGCCGCCGCCCATTGCTACAATCCAGTCAGGCTCAAACTCTCTCATAACGGCTGCGCCCTTCATAACTGTATCAACAGATGGGTCAGGCTCAACACCTTCAAAGAGTTTAACTTCCATTCCTGCTTCTTTTAAATAATCAACAGCCTTGTCAAGGAAACCGTTACGCTTCATTGAGCCGCCGCCTACTACTAAAATTGCTTTTTTGCCTTCGAGTGTTTTTAAACTTGAAAGAGCATCTTTTCCGTGATAAAGATCTCTTGGTAATGTGAATCTGTACATTATTATGACCCCCTAATAGGAAATATTAGTCACTTTTTTATTGACTAAGGATATTATAACACCTTTTATTTCCAAAGTAAAGGGTTTTTAAGTAAAATTTATGTGAAAATATAGAAAAGTTTTTATTACATCACAAATATTATTATATATAATCACATAACAGTCACATTATAACCCGTAAATGTTATCAACATCGTTTGCATACTCTTTTACGAGCTCAAGAAAATGCTTTGCAACGGGATTGGTAGCGGATTTACTCCACGCCATAACATAAGAAATGCTTGTGTCAGCATCGCTTAGCGGTATGCTTGAACAGCTTTTGTCCGATGAAAAATTAAGCAGTGAACTCGGAACAATAGAAATTCCCATACCCGCCGCCACTGCCATATACATACTTTTTACATCGTCAAATGTATTTGTGATTTTGGGTGAAATATGGAAAGTGCGGTATAAATCCATAACCTCCATATACAGTATAGGAGAAACATTTTCAGAAAGAAGTACAAGTTTTTCGTTTGCAAGGTCAGCCATAGAAATATTTTTCTGCTTTGCCGCAGTATTTGTTTTGTCCGCAATTACATAAAGCTGTTCGCTGTGGGTTACTATAGACTCGACAGATGAGCTTTCGGGCAGCATATCCCTCGGCATAAAGCAAAAGTCATAATCGCCGCCGAGTACATTGCCGTTTTCCGAACCGTCAAGTTCTTTTACATCAACCGTAATATCGGGATAACGATTGCGAAATTCTTTTATGCATTTTGTCGGAAATGAAAAAGAAGTTTGGTCGCATGCAACCGTAATTCTTCCCTTTCCTCCGTCATGCATCTGCTTTATTATAGATGTGGCTTTGTTCAAGGTTTCTACAATTTCTATTGCGTACGGCAACAAAGTCTTGCCCTCGTTTGTAAGGAGAACATCACGGTGCGAGCGTATAAAAAGCTGTACCCCAAATTCTTTTTCAAGGTCTATTATATATCGGCTTACTGTTGACTGCGAAACATAATTACGCCTTGCCGCCTCCGAAAAATTCAGAGTGCGTGCCACAGAGATAAAGCACTTTAACTGATTTATGTCCATAAATAAAGTTTCCTTTCTATGATATAAGATAAATAGCAATTGAATTATAAAAAGTCAATAATGTTTTTTAAAAAACAAAATATTAATAAAAACTAACTATAAATAAAAAGTCAGAAGATTCCAAAGGTCGCTGACCTTTGGTCGTGTGGGAAAAAAGGATACTTAAGGGAAAAGGGCCTCGAAAGCCCTGTTCTCTTAAGCGTGCTTTCTTTTGGAGCTTTTCTTTTCACGCAAAAGAAAAGCGGAATCCGCAGAAATTATATATTACAGTAATAATTGTTTTAAGATAATAATGCAGGAATAAATCCGGAAGTGAAAAGCATTTTAACCGGTTTATCCCACATAAATTAACTTTCCTTTCGCTAATTGTATCTTGTTATGCAGGAAGTGAATAAATAAGTCAAAATTGATAAATAATTACATTAAAACTTTAGTTGACCAATTCTTTCCTTTCTGTTATAATTTGAGTATAGCATAATAGTATGCAAAAATCAAATAATAATCAAATACTATAAATAATTATGCGGCAAGGAGCAGTTATGAAAAAAATAGTTATTACAGGTATGGGCGCCGTTACACCTATCGGCATAGGTGTAGATAATTACTGGGAAAATATCACAGCAGGCGTGTCCGGTATAGACACAATCAAAAGTTTTGACGCATCTGAACTTGCGGTTCAGATTGCGGGCGAAGTAAAGAATTTTAACCCGTCGGATTATATGCCGAAAGACTTAATCAGAAAAACGGATCCGTTTATGCAGTATGCATATATTGCTGCAGAGGAGGCTTTAAAGCAGAGCAACCTTGAAATTGAACCTGAACGCACAGGTATTGTAATGGGTACAGCTATGAACGGCATTGCTACAATTGCGTTCACTCAAGACGCACTTTCGGGCGCTGCACATAAAAAGGTAGGACCGAGATTTATTCCTAAAATTCTCGGCAACATTGCCGCTGCAAATATCGCAATCGACCACAATATTCAAGGTCCGAGCCTTACCGTAAGCACAGCTTGTTCATCGGGCGGTGATGCAATCAACACAGCTTGTATGTGTATGCAGACAGGCAAAGCCGATGTAATGCTCGCTGTCGGTGCGGAGTCGGTTCTCTGCCCGCTCGTAATTTATTCGCTTGCAAACGCAAAGGCACTTTCACGCAGAAACGACTCCCCCGCTACCGCAAGCAGACCTTTTGATGTTACCCGTGACGGTTTTGTAATCGGAGAGGGCGGCGGTGCGCTTGTTCTCGAAACCGAGGAGCACGCACTTGCAAGAGGCGCAAAGATTTACGGCGAAGTTCTCGGCTGCGGCAACACAGATGACGCTTACCATGTAACAGCTCCACATCCGGAAGGAAGAGGCGCTATTGCTTGTATGAAACAGGCTATTGCACAGGCAAATATCGAAGCATCACAGATAGGTTATGTAAACGCTCACGGCACAGCTACCAACAAAGGCGACACAGTTGAAACAGCGTCTATCAAAAATGTATTTGGTGACAAGCTCCCATATGTAAGCTCAACAAAGGGCGCAACAGGTCATATGATGGGCGCAGGCGGCATTACAGAAGTTATTACCTGTGTAAAGGCTATTGAAACAGGAGTAATTCCGCCGACAATCAACTTAAATGAAGTTGACCCCGAGTGCAGCGGAATAGACTTTGTCGCTAACACAGCAAAGAAAGCCGAAATAGATTATGCTATGTCGAACGCATTTGGCTTCGGCGGACAGAATTCAAGCATTATTGTAGGCAGATACAAGGGATAATCCCTAACGATATAAAGGAGAAATTTATGCAGTTTACTTATGATACAGATATGTTTGTAAAAACATTTGAAAGCGAATTTACATGGCTTAACGGCTTTATGAGAAATGTTCACCGTTTTGGCAATAGAACAGCTGTTATTGACCCTGCCCGTAACATAAAGTGGACATATACAGAATTAAACACAGCTGCAAATAAGTTTGCAAATGCCATGAAAGCAGACGGTGTTAAAAAGGGCGATGTTGTATTTATGCAGCTTTTTAACTCTACACAATTTTTGCTTGGATATATATCACCGCAAAAACTCGGCGCTATCGGTAATCCCGCAAACTTTAATCTTTCTCCGGGCGAAACGGCGGAAATCATCGGTCACAACAAACCTACTGTATATGTGTATGACACAGAAATCCTTGATACCGTTGTAAAGGCTCTTGAAATCACTTCTCATACTCCAAAGGTAATTATCGCCGTAAACAACTCCGGTAAAGAAATCGAACTTCCGCAGGGACATATTCTTTTTGAGGACTATATCAAGAATGCCTCAGGCGAAAATCCGCCTGTAGATTTTGAGCCGCATATATATGATGAGGTTGTTCGTTTGCAGACTTCGGGCACAACAGGCACACCAAAGGGTGTTCCGCTCAACAATGTAAACGAAGTGCTTTCGGCACACGATGTAATTATGCATTTCCCGCTCAACCCTACCGACATTACAATGAATATGACGCCGTGGTTCCACCGTGGCGGTTTACATTCGGGCGGCCCTACCCCTACTTTGTATGTAGGCGGATGTATTGTAATTATGCGTAATTTTAACCCTAAGACCTGCCTTGAATATGTAGAGAGCAATAAGATTACTTTTATAACAGGTGTACCGTCAATTCTCACTCTGCTTGCAAGCCGACAGGAAAAGCACCCTAAGAATATTTCTTCTTTAAAGGGTATAATAACTATGGGCAGTCCGCTTGAAAAAGAGGCTTGTATTCGTTTTCAGAATGTGCTTACACCTAATATTTTTAACGGCTACGGCACAACAGAAACATTTTGGAATACATTTTTACGCCCGTATGATTTACCTGAAATGGCAGGTTCTGCAGGTCGTTCATGTACCGATGATGAGGTAAGAATCGTAAATGTTTACGATGAGGGAAAAGCAAATCCCGATGATACTGTTCCTTGTGACGGCAAGACAGAGGGCGAAATAATTATTAAGTGCCCCGGTAAGACAACCTATTGCTATGTAGGCAACGAAAAAGCCTCAAAGGATAAATTTGCCGACGGCTGGATGTACACAGGCGATGTAGGCACTTGGGACGAAAATCAATTTATCACAATTTCGGGCAGAAAAGATGATATGATTATCAGCAAGGGCGAAAATATCTACCCTGCAAGAATCGAAGAGGCTATCAATAAGCACCCTAAAGTTTCGGAATGTATAGTAACGGGTGTGCCTGACAGTGTTCGTGGCGAAAGCGTTGCAGCCTATGTTATTCCCGAGGACGAAAGCCTTACTGCCAAGGAGCTTTTTGAATTTTGCGCAAATTCCCCTGACATTTCAAAGTATCAGGCTCCGAGATATTACCGCTTTGTGACAGAATTGCCACATACGGCGACAGGTAAAAAGCAACACTTCAAAATAAGACAGCAGGCTAAAGAAGATTTGAAAAACGGTTTGCTTATTAAAAAATAAAGGGTGATTTTTTGCAGATAAAACCATATTCAAGAAGAATCAATTACTATGAAACCGATATGATGAGCATAGTCCATCATTCAAATTATATCAGGTTCTTTGAGGAAGCACGATGTGACTTTATGGAGCAAATCGGCTGCGATGTAAGAGCACTTGAGGATAAAGGTGTTTCTATTGCCGTTGTTGACGCATACGCAAAGTACATTGTGCCGTTGAAATTTGACGATAAGGTTTACATCACAACAAAACTTACTAAGATGTCGGCAGCAAAAATGGAATTTGAATACGAAATCAGATTTGCTGATACCGATATTCTCGCAACAACAGGCAAAACATCACATTGCTGTGTAAACCGCTCAAATAAGCCGATGCCTATTAAAAAAGCTGACGCAAACTTGTACGAAACATTGCAAAATTTAATATAAGTTCTTTATTGAAAGTTTGGTGAATTTTTGGTGTATTGTTGCTTAGCGTAATACTTTGTCAAGTAATTATAAATATTTGCCAAAACACAATTCATTAAAGTACCGACATAAAACAGAACCTATAAAATAAGCAACCCTCTGTAAGCAAAAACTTACAGAGGGTTTGTTGTTCAGTATGGATTTTAAGTTGGATTTGACTTTATAATTTACTTTTGTCAACAAAGTGGCTGATTAAATCTTTACGGGTTACAATGCCTATGAATACTCCCGAATCATCTGTGACAGGGATAAAGTTCTGATTCAAGGCTCTCTCGTAAAGCTCTTTCATATCAACGCTTATTTTTACAGACGGGTTGAAGTCGGTGCGGATAAGGTCACGCACAAAATACTTTTCCTGCGATTTCATACCCTGCGTTTGCTTTTCAACTATGTACCATAAAAAGTCGCCCTCACTGACTGTGCCGACATACTTGCCGTATTCGTCAATAACAGGTACTGCGGTGTAGCTGTGCGCTTTCATTTTTTCAAGAGCCTGTCTTATGGTGCTGTCTTCATAAATATAAGCCACTGTTTCTTTTGGTTTTAATAGCATTACAATGTTCATTTTATTTCACCGAATTAACTTTCAGATTTGGCGGTCATATATATTTTGCCTATTGCAAATATAATTGCAAACAATAAAAGCGGCGGGTCTTGCTCAAGCAAGCCTGTAAGAATAAAAATTATACTCGGAAAAATTGCCGTCATCATATGCAGTGTGTGGTTTCTGCTACGATAAAACATTATACAACTTACAATGTGCAGTAAAATTAAAAATACCGTTGAAACAATCCAAAAGTTGCGCATTGTTTCCGACAAAAATCCTTTACCCTGTATTCCGAATCCGCATACCATACAGAAGATTACCGCAAAACCGCCGATTTGTTCAAATGCTTTTAATCCTCTGTTTACCGTGTCTTTCGGCGGCTTGTACTTTTTGTCAATATATCTGAAAATCATCCAAATTATAAATAAAGCCGCAATAACGGGTATTCCGTAAAAATTAAAAAATTGCATTAAATCATCCTAAATATATTATCTGTTTTTATTAATTCTATCACAGTTTTTGATAATTCTCAAGTGCTTTATTCTACAAATTATCGCAAAATATATATTTTTTACAACAAAAGTGCATAAGTGACAGAATTGTAAATTGATTTTTCAGAAAAAAGATTGTATTATATTAAAGTACACATTTTTGTGAATAGAAAATTTTGGAGGAGATTTCTTGAGCACCGAGAAAAAGCGAAAACGCTTTAGAATAAGCGGAAAGCTTATTTTTAATATAATAGTTCTTGGCATTACCTTTTATCTTATAGTCTTTTTCTGCGTTTCCGAAAACGGAATGATTGACTTGCTTTCTTCACCCGACGGTTTTATATGGGGATGGATAATTGCAGGCATAGTCGCATTTGATATGAATATAGTTATAGACAGTATTGTAACGCAGATACTTATTAGAATACAATATCCCGATTTCAGATTTATTGACGCTCTCAAAGTTGCGCTGGTCGGTGTTTTTTTCGGTGCTGTCACTCCGTCCAACACAGGCGGACAACCTATGCAGTTGTATCTTCTTTCAAAAATGAAAGTCGGAGTCGGGTTCGGCTCGGCGTGTATGACGCAAAAATTTGTTTATTATCAGATTGTTACGGGAGTATTCAGCGTACTCGCCATTATAATAAAGTTTGATTATTTTAAAGCGGCTTTTACCAATATATGGTCTACCCTGTTTATCGTACTCGGCTTTTTGACCCAAACAGTTGTTACCGTTTTGTTTTTGGTTGTATCGTTCAGTCCGAAAATTACAGGTAAAATTATTAAGTTTATAGATAAAATTTTACATAAATTCAAATTTATCAAAAATCCGGATAAAAAAGTGAAATCGCTTAAAGAGCAGGTTGAGCTTTTCCATTCAGGCAACAAACTGCTTTATGAAAATAAAAAGCGTATGATGTTGCTTTATGCTCTCGTTGCACTGCAAGTAATTGCTATCCTCTCTGTTCCGTATTTTGTATATCTTTCTTTTGATATGCACAGCATTGCCGTTGAGCACGGTCAAGTTCCGCTTAATTTTCTTGATACAATTTGTATTCAGTCGTTTGTACTCTTTACTTCAAACCTCGTGCCTCTGCCTGGCGCATCCGGCGGCGCAGAGCTTGCGTTTACAATGTACTTTGGCCCGTTCTTTGTTGTAGGACTTGCAAACAAAATTAAGCCTGCAATCCTGTTGTGGAGATTTATTACATATTATGGCGCAATATTGATTTCCGCTCCGTTCTCTTACCTTACAAAGGGCAAAAGAATAGATGATGCCATTAAGGAAAATGAACTTTCCGACGAAAACGAACTTGAAGAAATAAAAACAGAATAAGCATAATTTTACTGTTCGGCACATTAAAAAGCAATGATAATGTGCCGAACTTTCTTTTATGTAAATCAAATCAATAATTGCGGCAGAAATATGCAATATTTTTTGAAGAATATTGCAAAAAAACTTGTTTTTGGTTCAATTCTGATTTATAATTATAAAGTAATAAGAGTGAAAGAGGAGATTTATATGGTTACACTTGACAAAATCTATCACGCATCTTATGTACTTAAAGATGTAGTTATCCCTACCCCGCTTGTTAAGGCAACCGCTATCAGCGATGATTGCGAAGTTTACCTTAAGCCTGAGAATTTGCAGATTACAGGTTCGTTTAAGGTAAGAGGCTCGGGATATAAGATTTCTCAGCTCACAGAAGAAGAAAAGAAGCGTGGTGTTATTGCTTGCTCGGCAGGTAATCACGCTCAAGGTGTTGCGCTTGCCGCAACAAAATACGGTATTAAATCACTTATCTGCTTGCCTGACGGCGCTCCGATCTCTAAGGTTGAGGCTACAAAGGGCTACGGCGCAGAGGTTTGTATGGTACCGGGTGTGTATGACGATGCCTACAATAAGGCTTGTGAGCTTCGTGACGAACATAACTATACTTTTATTCATCCGTTTGACGATGAAAATGTAATTGCAGGTCAGGGTACAATCGGTATTGAAATTCTTGAAGAATTGCCTGACGCAGACGCTGTAGTTTGTGCTATCGGCGGCGGTGGACTTATCTCGGGTGTTGCTTGCGCAATCAAGAGCCTTAACCCTAACATCAAGGTTTACGGTGTTCAGGCAGAGGGTGCTCCGTCAATGTACGAGTCAATCAAACAAGGTAAGCCTGTTCATCTTGACAAGGTATCAACTGTTGCTGACGGTATTCAGGTTAAAGAACCGGGTGAGCACACATTTAAGTATGTTCAGAAGTATGTCGATGACATTGTAACCGTAACCGATGATGAAATTTCATCTGCTATTTTAAAACTTATTGAATCACAGAAGATGATTGCCGAGGGCGCAGGCGCTGCACCTCTCGCAGCTGTAATGTTCAACAAACTTCCTGTAAAGGGCAAAAAAGTTGTTTGCGTAATTTCGGGCGGCAACATTGATGTTACTATTCTTTCAAGAGTAATTAAGCGTGGTCTTTTAAGATCGGGCAGATCACAGACACTTTGCATTGAACTTCAGGATAAACCGGGTCAGCTCAAGCAGGTAGCCGATATTATCGCTGACAAGGGCGGAAATGTTATTTCTATCCACCACGAGCGTGCAAGCGAGGGTACTGATATTAACGGCTGTTACCTAAGAATTGTACTTGAAACAAGAAACTTTGACCATGTAAAAGAAATTACAGACGCACTTATTAACGCAGGCTTTAAGCTTGTATAATATATGGAGGAATTTATTATGGAAAAAATCTATACAAAAAATGCTCCCGATGCTATCGGCCCATATTCACAGGCAGTTGTAGTAAACGGTCTTGTATTTACATCAGGTCAGATTGCTATTAATCCTGCAAGCGGCAATGTTGAGGCTGCAACAATTGAGGCACAGACAGAACAGGTTTGCACAAACCTTAAGAATGTTCTCGAGGCTTCCGGCAGTTCACTTGAAAAGGCTGTAAAGACAGTTTGTTTCTTAAAGGATATGAATGATTTTGCCGCATTCAACGCCGTATATGGCAAGTATTTCACAGAAAAGCCTGCCCGTTCCTGCGTAGCTGTAAAACAGCTCCCTAAGGATGTACTCGTTGAAGTTGAAGTAATCGCCGAAGTTTAATTCAGTATAAAATCTGTTGATTTTTTAAAACAAAAACCTGCACTTTAATTATAGAGTGCAGGTTTTTTGCTTAGTAAACTGCTTTAGATAAATGATCATAAGCCGCAGACAGTATTCTTTTTGAGCTTTCATATTCAAAAGTATTGTAAGCCTTATCAAACGCTAAAAGTTTAACGGCTGATAATTCAGACTTTTGAAATTTTACATTCTGATTTTTATATTCAGCAAGAAAATAAACTATTTGCTTTACTGTATCGACTTCGCTCGGAATTATATGCTCGTCGACTACCCTAAAGCCATCAATAAGATTTGCTTTTACACCGACTTCTTCAAATATTTCTCGTAAGGCGGTTTGTTCTTCAGTTTCATCTGCTTCCATATGCCCTTTTGGAAATCCATGAAAGCCTTGAAGCTGCTGCACAATTAAAAATTTATATTCGTTGTTTTCTTTTGTAAATACAACAGCTCCGCAAGATTTTTCGCATTTCATAGGCTGATTAATTTATTCAATCACAAGCTCAACAGGGCAATGGTCGCTGCCGAAAACTTCTGTGTGAATATCGGCGCTGACAAGTCTTGAATCAAGGGCTTTTGATGTGAGAAAATAGTCAATACGCCAGCCTGCATTCTTTTCTCTCGCTTTAAATCTGTATGACCACCACGAGTATATTCCCTCTCTGTCGGGATAAAAATAGCGGAAAGTATCGGTAAATCCGCTGTCTAAAAGCGCAGTCATTTTACCTCTTTCCTCATCTGTAAAGCCTGCGTTTTTGCGATTTGTCTTAGGATTTTTAAGGTCAATTTCATTATGCGCAACATTGAGGTCGCCGCATACGATTACGGGTTTTGTTTTTTCAAGATTTTTCAGATATTCTCTGAAAGCGTCCTCCCAAATCATTCTGTAATCAAGTCTTAATAACTCGTTTTTGGAATTTGGCGTATAGCAGGTCACAAAGTAATAGTCCTCAAATTCGGCGGTTATCACTCTGCCCTCTTTATCGTGTTCTTCAATTCCAAGTCCGTAGGTTACGCTTATCGGCTCTTCTTTTGTGAAAAGCGCAGTGCCCGAGTATCCCTTTTTTTCGGCGTAGTTCCAATACATATGATAGCCGTCAAGCTGCAAGTCGATCTGTCCTGCCTGCAGCTTAGTTTCCTGCAAGCAAAATACATCTGCATTTACTTCATTAAAAAAGTCAAGAAAGCCCTTTGTTACGCAGGCTCTCAGTCCGTTTACATTCCAAGATATAAATTTCTTCATAATTGCTCCTTATCCTATTATTTCTTCCCATTCTGCCTCTTTAAATCCTGTAAGCACCTTATCACCGTTAATGAGAATGGGGCGTTTTACTAACATTCCATCGGTTGCAAGCAGTTGATATTTTTCTTCAAGCGACATTTGCGGCAGCTTGTCCTTTAAATTCATTGACTTATAAAGCATACCGCTTGTGTTGAAAAACTTTTTAATGTCAAGTCCGCTCATTTCGTGCCATTGCTTTAATTCCTCGGCTGTCGGATTATTTTCAACAATGTGTCTGTCCTCGTAATCGGCACCTTTGCTGTCTAAGAAATTCTTAGCTTTTTTGCAGGTCGAACATTTCGGATATTCTAAAAATAACATAATATCACTCCAAATAAAAAATACAACTATAGTATAAAATATTTTCGGCTAATAATCAACATTTTCGGCTCTTTGCTTGAAAATAATTTTGATTTTATATATAATATTTATTATGGATAAGTTTGAACTTCTAAAACAATACTTCGGCCACGATTCGTTTCGTGACGGTCAGGAAAATATAATAGATAATATTTCGAGAGGCAGAGATGCGCTTTGTATTATGCCTACGGGCGGCGGAAAGTCGATTTGCTATCAGATTCCGGCACTTATGTCGGACGGAATTGCAATTGTGATTTCTCCGCTTATTTCGCTGATGAAAGACCAGGTTACTTCGCTTAATCAAAACGGAATCAGAGCGGCATACATAAACAGCACGCTTACTCCCGCCCAACAGTCGAAAGCAATTTATAACGCTATGCGAGGCGAATACAAACTGATTTATGTTGCGCCCGAAAGGCTTGAAGCGCCCGCTTTTCTTAATCTTTGCAACAGTATAAAAATTTCTCTGATTGCGGTTGATGAAGCGCACTGCGTGTCACAATGGGGTCACGACTTTCGCACAAGCTATTTGAAAATATCCGATTTTATTTCTAAACTTGATGACAGACCGGTCGTTTCTGCATTTACGGCAACGGCTACCGACGCTGTAAAAAGGGATATTCTAAATCTGCTCGGCCTTAAAAATCCTTTTGAAATAACAACGGGTTTTGACAGAAAAAATTTGTTCTTCGCCGTAAAGCGTCCGCAAAACAAGCAAAAAGAATTACTTGCCATTGTGAGCGAACACAAAAATCAGAGCGGAATAATTTACTGTGCTACCCGTAAAAATGTAGAAAAAGTCAGCGATTTTCTCAATGAAAACGGCTATGATGCGCTTATTTATCACGCAGGATTGAGCAATAAAATACGAAGCAAAAATCAGGACGATTTCATTAATGACAGATGCAATCTGATTGTTGCAACCAATGCTTTCGGAATGGGAATTGATAAGCCCGATGTGCGCTTTGTGGTGCATTATAATATGCCGAAAAATCTTGAAAACTACTATCAGGAGGCAGGCAGAGCAGGTCGTGACGGCGAAAACTCCGATTGTGTTTTGTTGTACAGCCCCGGTGATGTTCATACACAAAAATTTTTTATTGAAAATAATGACGAGAATGCCGAACTTACCGAAGAACAGCGTGAAAAAATCAAGAAAAATGATTACTATAAACTTAATGAAATGGTAGGTTACTGTACATCTACCACCTGCCTTAGAAATTATATTCTAAACTACTTCGGTGAGTATCACACAAACGAGTGCAAAAACTGCTCGGCTTGCCTTAAAGAATACAAGCTTGCTGATGTAACGGTAGATTCGCAGAAGATTCTTTCTTGCATTATACGAACAGGGCAGCGGTTCGGCACTTCTACAATATCCGCCGTGCTTGCAGGCTCAAAAAGCGAGAATATTTACAAATACAGGTTAAATAATCAGTCTACATATGGCATAATGAGTGACAAGCGCAGTACGGTTATAAACGAGCTTATAACAAGGCTTATTGACGAAGAGTATATAACTCAAACCGAGGACAAATACCCTGTTTTAAAGGTAACGCAAAAATCATATCCGATTTTGAAAGGGCAAAAAAGCCTTACAATGCGCCTCGCCGTTAAAGAGGAGCTGCACAGAGAAATTCAGCATACAGAGGTCGATAAGGTGTTGTTTGACAAACTTAAGGAGCGCAGAAAATATCTTGCGGATAAAGCCAGCGTTCCTCCGTATGTTATATTCACCGAAGCATCTTTGCGTGATATGTGCGTAAAACTTCCGACAAACGAAAATGATTTCTTAAGAATATCCGGTGTCGTTATTAAAAAGCATGAAAAATACGCAAAAGAATTTATCCAGATTATTAAGGAATATAAGGAAGAAAAGTTTTAAAATACGGCATACCATTTCTATAATTTAACATTGAAATGGTATGCCGTTTCTGATTACAAATCCTGCAAATCTGCGCTTGGAATATCGCTTTCAAGATTATCTCTTGCTAAGTCGTTGTCTATATAAGAATAAAAATTTGAAATAGGTCTTTCGCTGTGCGGTTTACTGTGATACACTTTTTGTGACGGCGGCTGTGTGCCTGCAATTATCGGATTGGCTTTTTCGTTGCTAAGTTTAGCTCCGCCCTGCAATTCGGGTACAATCTCTGCTCTGTTTTTATTTTTATCGTAAATGTTATCTGCCCTGTGCATTCCTTTTTTAGCCATAAAAATCACCTCAAAAGTATTTTGCACAGTAAAAACAGAATTATTAGCATATGAAATAAAGAGCCTTACAATAAAAGCAAAATAAACATATAAAAAATCCTGCCTGAAAAATCAGACAGGATTTTGAATTTATTAAAGGATTTAATTAGCAAACACCCTGAGCAATCATTGAATCTGCAACCTTCTCAAAGCCTGCGATGTTAGCACCTACTACATAGTTGCCCTCATAGCCGTACTTCTTAGCAGCATTGTCAATGTTGTGGAAAATATTAACCATAATGTTCTTGAGCTTAGCGTCAACTTCCTCAAATGTCCATGAAAGGCGCTGTGAGTTCTGTGACATCTCAAGAGCAGAAGTAGCAACACCGCCTGCGTTAGCTGCCTTACCCGGAGCGAAGAGTAAACCTGCCTCCTGGATGAGCTTTGTAGCCTCAAGAGTTGTAGGCATATTAGCGCCCTCTGCTACTGCATAGCAACCGTTAGCGATAAGTCTCTTAGCATCGTCAGCGTTAAGCTCGTTCTGTGTAGCACATGGAAGAGCAACATCACACTTAACTGACCAATCGAATTTACCCTCATGGTACTCTGCATTTGGACGGTAGTTCTTGTACTCTGAAAGTCTGCCTCTCTTAACTTCCTTGATTTCCTTAACAGCGTCAAGGTCGATACCCTCTGCATCGTAAACCCAACCTGTTGAATCAGAAAGTGTAACTACCTTAGCACCAAGCTCTGTAGCCTTCTGTGTAGCGTAAATAGCAACATTACCTGCACCTGAAATACAAACTGTAGCACCGTTGATGTCTTTACCGTTGCACTTGAGCATTTCCTCTGTGAGGTAAAGAAGACCATAACCTGTAGCCTCTGTTCTTGCTAAAGAACCGCCCCAGTTGAGGCCCTTACCTGTAAGAACACCCTCATATACATTTCTGATTCTCTTATACTGACCGAACATATAGCCAATCTCACGAGCGCCTGTACCGATGTCGCCTGCAGGAACGTCTGTGTCAGCACCGATGTGCTTGCAAAGCTCTGTCATAAAGCTCTGGCAGAAAGCCATAACTTCGTTGTCGCTCTTGCCCTTAGGGTCAAAGTCAGAGCCACCCTTACCGCCGCCGATAGGAAGACCTGTTAATGAGTTCTTGAAAATCTGCTCAAAACCGAGGAACTTAATTACGCCAAGGTTTACAGACGGATGTAATCTTAAACCGCCCTTGTAAGGTCCGATAGCGCTGTTGAACTGTACACGGAAACCACGGTTTACCTGTACCTTGCCGTTATCGTCAACCCAAGGAACTCTAAACATAATAACACGCTCAGGCTCTGTGATTCTTTCGAGAATTGCGTTCTCCTGATACTTAGGATTAGCCTCAAATACAGGCTCAAGTGATGTTAAAACTTCTGTAGCTGCCTGAATAAACTCAGGTTCATTTGGATTTTTTGCTTTAAGCTTTTCGAGCTGTTCACTTACATACGACATTGTATGTTCCTCCTTATTAATTCAAAACAATTTATCATTACCACAATTAAATATTGTTTGTGGCTTTCGACATACTTATAATACTACTTTTTTAACCGTTTTGCAAGTTTTTTAAATAAAGTTTATAAACTTGTTAATATTTAGCTATTATTTTATCGAAAATAAAAATATTTTACCTAAGTTATGAAAGTTGCTTGTGCTCGAGTTGCTTTGAAATAAGTTTTTAACACCGACTTACCGTTTTGTATAGTTCATCGGTTGAATTTTTAACATTTGCTTTAGTTGCAAACGCACATAAACAATGATATAATACAAATAGTAATATTTTGAAATGCGGTGATTTTATGGACTACACTAAACGATTAAGGGAATTAAGAATCGCAAACGGATATACTCAAGCGGAGATTGCTTTTCTGCTACATACAAGGCAGGAACAGTACAGCAAATATGAAAGCGGAAAGCGTGAGTTGCCTATAAAGCATTTGATTTCACTTTGTATGATTTACAGAGTGTCAAGTGATTACATTCTCGGTCTTGATAAATTCAATAAATAACGGTTATGTAAATTTTATAGATTAAGAATTAACTCATTGTTCGGATTTTAAAATGATAATTTTATTTTAAAATTTCAAGGAATAACCTATCCCCTTTTAAGGCAAAAAATTACCGCCGACTATTGTCGACGGTTCGTTGCACAATAAAACAGGTCACTTCCGATTTCTCAAAAGTGACCTTTAATTTTTTATCAAATATCGTTTCTTACGATATCTTCGTAGCTTTCTCTCTTAACAATAACTCTTGACTTGCCGTTGTTTACCATAACAATGGCAGGACGAGGGATTCTGTTGTAGTTAGATGCCATTGAGTAGTTATATGCACCTGTTGAAAGAACAGCAAGTGTATCGCCTACTGTAACAGGAGCTACCTGTGTGTGTTCCTGTACAAGGTCGCCGCTTTCACAGCACTTACCTGCAACGGTAACGGTCTGTGTAGCCTCTTTGTCTGCGTGGCTTGCGTTTACTACTGTGTAATCAGACTGATAAAGCGCATATCTGATGTTGTCGGTCATACCGCCGTCGACAGATACATAGGTTCTGATGTCAGGGATTTCTTTGATACCGCCGACGGTGTAAAGCGTAATACCTGCCTCACCGACGATTGAACGGCCCGGCTCAATAAAGATGTAAGGTACAGGCACATTGTGTTCCGCAGCCTTTGCTTTTACGGCAACAGATACTTTTTCCATATAATTCTCATAAGGAACAGGCTCGTCGCTGTTTACATACATAATGCCAAAGCCGCCGCCAAGGTTTAAGTTGCTGATTGTAACACCAAGCTCGTCCTTAATTTTGCCGATGAAGTCCATCATAATTTCTGCAGCTGTAACGAATGGGTCAATATCAAAAATCTGTGAACCGATGTGGCAGTGAAGTTCTGCAAGGTTTACATTTTCATATTCAAGTGCCTTTTTAACAGCCTCAAAAGCCTCGCCTGTTTCAAGTGCAAAGCCGAACTTTGAGTCAATCTGACCTGTTCTGATAAAGTTATGTGTGTGAGCGTCAACACCAGGCTTGATTCTGAATGAAATCTTTGCCTTTTTACCGAGTTTGCTTGCAATTTCGTTTAAAAGCTCAAGCTCGTAAAGGTTGTCGACTACAAATGTGCCGACGCCTGCGTTAAGTGCAAATTCAATTTCAGCGGCTGTTTTATTGTTGCCGTGAAAATGGGTTTTCTCCATAGGAAAACCTGCCTGCTGTGCTGTATAAATCTCGCCGCCCGATACTACATCAAGTCCGAGATGCTCTTCGTTTGCAATTCTGCAAAGCTCCTTACAGCTAAGCGCCTTGCTGGCATAAAGCGGCATACCGTTGCCGTTGTAGAACTTTTTGAAAGACTCAACATATGAACGGCAGGTTGTTCTGATTGTGTTTTCGTCAAGCACATAAAGCGGAGTGCCGTACTCCTTTGCAAGCTCAACTGTGTCGCAACCGCCGATTGTAAGATGTCCTTTTTCGTTAATGTTTAAGCAATCATTTACAAACATTCTCTCATACCTCCTGATATTTACTTGCGCAACCTTTTATTCGGTCTGCAAAATATGTGACTCTATAAGAGCCTTTATTTCCTCTTTGCCATATCCGTCCTGTGCCGAAAACTCTATCATAGGTAAATCTTCGATTGTGCTGAAAATATCCTGATAGTATTCAAGCTGTAGTTTCTGGTTTGTTTTGTTCAGCTTGTCACGCTTTGTAAGCACTACAGCAAACGGGTAATTACTTCTGTAAAGAAAATCCACCATTTCGAGGTCATCGTCTGTCGGAGGATGACGCATATCGAGAATTTGGATAATCAGCTTAATGTTTCTTTCCTGCGCAAAATAGCCCTCTACAAGCTCTGCCCAGCGTTTCTTTTCGTTTTTAGAAACCTTAGCATAGCCATATCCGGGCAAGTCAACCATACGAAATTCCTTTAATTTATAGAAATTTATAGTAGCGGTTTTACCCGGCTGTGCGCTTACTCTTGCGAGTGCTTTTCTCTGCACAAGTTTATTTATAAGAGATGACTTTCCGACATTTGAATGTCCTGAAAAAACAATTTCTGGCATATCAGATTTTGGCAGCTGTTCTTTTGTGCCGGCGGCAAATTCAAATTGTACTTCGTTAAAATTCATTTACCTCACCCCTACTGTCTGATGTTTTCCGATTTGGTAGTTACCGTATTATCGGCAACTGCGTTCCATTGCTTTTCTGAAATTACAGGTACATCGACTATTGCAATCGGGACTACCTGCGAGAAACTTGTAACAGGAATAAAACTTACTTTTTCCTTTACAACAGGGTCTATTTCCTCAAGGTCTGCTTCATTTTCCTTTGGAATGATAACGGTTTTAATGCCCGATTTATATGCAGCCATACTCTTTTCTTTTAAGCCGCCTATCGGCATTACATTACCTCGTAGGGTAATTTCACCTGTCATTGCAACATCACGCTTTACGGGCTTTCCTGTCAAAGCTGAATAAATAGCGGTTGCCATTGTAATACCCGCCGAAGGACCGTCCTTTGGTACAGCACCCTCGGGAGCGTGAATGTGAATATCTTTATTTTTATAGAACTGCGGATTAATTCCGAGTGAATTTGCGTGACTTCTTATGCAAGTAACGGCAGCCTTTGCCGACTCCTGCATAACATCACCGAGAGAACCCGTAAGCTCAAGTTTGCCCGTGCCCTCCATAACTGCAACTTCAATCGGTAAAAGTTCACCGCCGACGCTTGTCCAAGCAAGTCCGTTTACAGTGCCGATTTCGTCCTTTGACGGCAATTTATCGGTTGTAAATTTCTTGTGTCCGAGCATTTCAAAAATTTCTTTGTCTGTAATTTTAAAACTTTCCTGTTCATCTTCAAGTTTTTTAACTGCGCATTTACGGAGCACATTTCCGATTAATCTTTCAAGAGTACGAACACCCGCCTCTCTTGTATAAAAATCAATTAGGAAATACAGCGCCGATTGAGTAAATTTAACCTCTTTAGCGGTAAATCCGCACTTTTCAAGCTGCTTTGGAACAAGGTGCTTTTTAGCAATGTTAAATTTTTCTTCTCTTGTATAGCTGTCAAGCTCAATGATTTCCATTCTGTCACGCAGCGGTGCAGGAATTTGTGATACATCATTGGCTGTTGTAATGAACATTACATTAGACAAATCAAAAGGAATATCAATATAATGGTCAACAAACTTGTTGTTCTGTTCCGAATCGAGGACTTCAAGCAAAGCGGATGTAGGGTCACCTTTGTAATCGCTGGCAAGTTTGTCGATTTCGTCAAGAATAAGAACAGGATTGTTTGAACCTGCATTCTGAATGGCAGTCATAATTCTGCCGGGAATAGAGCCGATGTAAGTTCTTCTGTGACCTCTGATTTCTGCCTCGTCACGCACGCCGCCGAGGGCAATTCTTTGGCTCTTTCTGCCGATAGCCTTTGCAATTGACTGTGCAATCGAGGTTTTGCCGACACCCGGAGGGCCTGCAAAACAGATAATCTGACCGTCCTGCGAACCTCTCAATTTTGTAACGGCAAGCTGCTCAATGATTCTTTCCTTGATTTTAGCAAGTCCGAAGTGAGATTTATCAAGTTCTTTTCTTAACTTGGTAACGGAAATTTTATCTTTGGTAGCTGTGTTCCACGGAAGGTCAAGCACTGTGTCAAGATAAGTCCTGATTACAGACGCCTCCTGACTTCCGTAAGGCATACGCATAAGTTTTTTGCACTCTTTGATGAGGATATTTTCAGTTTCTTCGGAAAGTTCCAAAGCATAAATTCTTTCGGCGTAAGCCTCTGCCTCAGCGGACGGATTATCGTCCTCGCCGAGCTCTTCTTCAATAATCTTTTTCTGTTCTCTTAGAAAATAATCACGCTGATTTTCTTCAATTCTGTCTCTTGCTTTTTGAACAATATCTTTTTCGATTGAAAGAATATAAGTTTCATTTATAAGAATGTCAAGCAACATATCCAGTCGCTCGGTTTGGTCGAGTTCCTCAAGAATAGTTTGCTTTGCCTGATAATCAAGCACAATGTTGTCAGCTATGTAGTCTGCAAGCTCACCGCAAGACTTACAAGAGGCAACCTTAAATATAATATCATTCGGAACTCGAGGAGCTACCTTGACATAGTTTTCAAATTCCAATCTGACAGCACGCATCAAACCGAGTTGTTCGGAGGTGTGCTTAAACTTTTTATCAGGATAAGGCTCAACTTCGGCCATAAGACAATTTTTATCGAATACAGGAGTTACAATTCCGGCTCTGAATTTGCCCTCAATAACAACTCTTGTTGAGTTGTCGGGCTGTTTGATTACCTGAACTATTTTTGCAACTACGCCTGTTGTGTAGCATTTTGTAATATCCGGGTCGTTTTCGGCAGCGTCTTTCTGTGTAACAAGAAAAATAAGCTGATCGTTTTTCATAGCGGCATTTATAGCACTGATGCTCTTCTTTCTTCCCACATCAAAATGAATGAGCGCTTTCGGAAAAACAACAAGTCCTCTGAGCGGCAGAACGGGCAAAAGTATTAAATTATCGTTTCTATCGTCCATTTTCTATCCTCCCATCACAATTTATTTCACAAATTAAAAACATAATCTAAATCCGATAGGTTCTTTGTAAGAGTTGGTAAATTATGGTTTACATCACAAGTTAAGCCAAATAATTTAAAATTTAGGTCAAGTCTTTTTAAAGGCTTGCGGGTTTGGGCAGCGCCCATAATATTTTCCTATATTACAATTTATCAAGTGCAAACAGCCACGCTGTTTGCGTGCTAAAACTAAGTTTGTTAAAACAG